>Ga0256824_10000687_pt1 | contig 13109 bp, 13 predicted proteins | sample CV67metaG_FD_191570 | JGI IMG/M metagenome (GOLD analysis project Ga0256824, IMG submission 191570) | Hydrothermal vent microbial communities from East Pacific Rise, Pacific Ocean - CV67 | ecosystem: Environmental > Aquatic > Marine > Hydrothermal vents | place: Pacific Ocean: East Pacific Rise...
CAGAAAATAATCTCTAAAAATAATGGAGTAAAACAATGAATGTCTAATCGAGTAGACGGCTCCGACTCAAATAGTCGGAGTGCGCCTCTCATACCACTGTACATATGGGTCTCGTATACGGCGGTTCGAAATCCATCTTCCAGTTGCTCTTTACACCAACCAAAACTATTTTGTTTTTTATGGATGGGCTACATATTTTCTAAGGAATCGGTCACCCAATAACAAAAATTAATGCTTCTATCCTTATTTCCAAAAGGATTACGTACTGTCCCTCCCTGATTTCGATACCTATGTGTGATTATTCGCAACTCGTTTCCATCAGGCACTATGACTTCTGCTAACTTGTTCATTCTTTTTACTTTTTTTGTATTCATGAATGCAAAGCATTTCTTCAGAGCATTCCTCACGAAAAACTACATTTCGAGATACTCAATGTAAAACCATGCGACTTGCTTTGCTTACCGGTACAAACCTGTACATTAAGGGCTTTTACTTTTGGGACTATTCTTTTGTTAAAAAGAGCTATATTTACCATTCAAGGCACACAAAGTGTATAAGTAATAGCACCCTACTGGATACTAAACCCATACACAAACCGTTGATGTGCATTAGAAAAATGCAACCTAAAATCATATAACTAAAATTGAAACACTTCAAAGACATACAAAACCTAAGCGAATTTTATAATGTTGATTTAAAGCATTCGCTAATTAATATTATAAAATATGAAGATGCAATAAGTGGGAACTTGGTAAAAAACAAGCCGATCAGTTTTGATTTTTACAAGATTTCATTTGTTAAGAATTTCAATGGATTTATACAGATTGGAAACACTAAGTTTGAAGAAAAAAATGGAATTTTACATTTTGTAGAGCCAAAACAAATTTACACTTGTAATTCAACTAATCCTTGGAAAGGGTATGAAATAGTTATTCATTCAGATATTTTTAAAAAATATTTCGCACATAAAAAGATAAGCACATATGACTTCTTTTCATATGAAGTAAACGAATCCTTGTTACTTACCAAAAAGGAGGAAAATATGATTTGTAATTTAATGGAAATGGCTTGGAGTGAATTCAATAATGAGAAAGATACCTTTTCAATACCAATTATATTATCATACATCAGTACTTTACTGAATTTGACTGAAAGATTTTATGAACGACAATTTGATACACGAAAAAAATTATATAATCAATTATCAAGCGATTTTCTCAGTTTACTAAAAAAGTATTATTATCAAATAACAGATAATGAAATTCTACAACCAACAGTTCAGTATTTTGCAAATAAATTAAATGTTACACCCAATTATTTAAGTGATACTATTAAGTATAATTCAGGGAAATCGGCATTAACTATTATTCACGATTTTGTAATAGAAGAAGCAAAAAATAAATTAATAAATTCCAACAATACTGTTTCTGAAATTTCTTATCAGTTAGGTTTTGAATACCCTAGCTATTTTTCGAGATTATTTAAACAAAAAACAAACTTTTCACCTACCGAATATAGAAAATCAGTAAAAAGTATCTAAGTTTCCTTAATTTGTGTTCATTCTTTTCTTTCATTTTCTTTCAATTTTGCATTGTCAATATGATGCATAACAAAATAACAGATAAATATGAAAAAAAATATTATTATAATCGGAGCAATATTAGTGATTGTTACTTCTTGTAAGACAACATTCAATTCTAAAAAAACAAACAGTAACATCAAGTTTCCTGATGCCATAACAATAGATGGTGTTAAGCAAAATCCTGAAGGAATTGAGTTTAATAAAAATGATAATACATTCTTTTTATCTTCATTGAATGCAGGACCTATTATCAAAGTAAACCTTGATGGAACTTTTAAACCCTTTACAAGTGGTGAACCTTACCCAATGTCAACTGCGGGACTTCAAGTAGATACTAAAAACAACAGGCTTTTAGTTGCAAGTTTCAACGGTATGGAGTTGTATGACAAAGACCCTACAACTAAAGGAATGTCCAATTTAAGAATTTACAATCTTGAAACAGGTGTTATGGAAAAAGATATAAATTTATCTTCTTTGATACCAGATGCAAAAGCTTATTTTGCAAATGACATTGCTGTGGATAACAAAGGGAATGTTTATATATCAGATTGGTACGCAAGAGTTGTATATAAAGTGGAAATGGACGGAAACAAGAGTGTTTTTTGGAGCAACGAAACAGGAATACCAAGTGGAGTAAATGGATTAGATTTTCACCCAGATGGTTATTTATTAATATCATTAGTGAGTGTAAACGAAAAAGGACTTTATGCAGATTACGGTTTGGTTAAAATCCCTGTTAATAATCCAAAATCTGCAAAAAAAGTTACTATTTCAAATTCGGGTTTTACTGGCTTTGATGGTATGATTTTTACATCTAAAGGAAACCTTGTTGGTGTAACAAATAACGGAACATTACCTGGAGGAAACACCTTAATCGAATTATCAAGTAAAAACGGTTGGGAGTCTGCAAAAGTTATCAATTCTAAGTTAATACCTGCAAGTACAACAGTTACTGTAACATCTGACAATAAAAATTATGTGATTAATCAAGATTTTACAAAACCTATGAAAGAAACTTGGGTGATACAACAAATCAAATTTTAGATTTCAAAGATGGTTAAAACTAATATAAGAAATAAAGTAAAAGCAACAGATTTTGATTATGAATATGCAGGAAGTAATTTCACAGAAAAGGAAGTTGTAGAAAAAGGACATCAACAATTATCAGGTAAGGAACTGTTTTCAAGAATAAGTAATAAGACCTTTTTTGGAGAATATCCAATGGGCTATAAATTTGTAACTGAAATATACGAAAACGGAACTGCTGAAGGTATCAATAATGTAGGTTCGACAGATAGTGGAAATTGGACAATTGATTATATTAAGAACACACTTCAATTAGAATGGGAAAATATTTGGATTGATACTATAACAAGAGCATATATTGTTAATGGAAATATTGAGTTTTATGATACCGATACAGGAAATTGGAGAACTACTTTTAAGATATTTGATGAAATAGAAAATAGAATAACTACACGCCAACTAAATGTATAAGTAATGGCTAATAAAGTGCAAACCTCAAAGTTTGTGCTTTTTTTGTACTTTTGTTTTTAACTGAAAATTAGTGCTTTTTAAATCGCCATTAAGGGCTATAGTTAATACGGGTTTTAGTGCTTAACTGAAAGTGCAGATCCTTGAACAAGCACCGCCAAATATAAAATTTGGCGTTAAATAGAAGAAATTAAACACAAAATGTTTAAATTTGGCTTGAGGACAGATTGAGAGTTTATCTCTTTTAAGTCCCTTACTAAACTTAGCTAAACGTTACCCATAATTAAAAAAATGACTGAAACAGGATTGTTAATAAAGAAAATCTTTGACCCATACTTTGAAGCACCACTTGAAGTATGGAAATCATTTGCTACTTTTTTAAAACGAAATTCCTACAAGAAAAATGAAATCATAAAAGAAATCAACAAAAAAGAGAATAACCTGAGCATAATTACAAAAGGTTCAGCAGGCATTTTTTTATGGAAAGAAAATTCTACCATTTGTCTTGACTTGTGCTATGAAAATGAATTTTTTGGAGATTATATGTCATTCTTAACTCAACAACCAACTGAGTTATTTACTCAAGCAATTGAACCAACTGAAATACTTTCTATCTCATTCTCTGACTTAAATGAATTATATAATAGTTCTACAATGGGTATAAATATTGGTAGAATAGCATCCGAATCACTTTTTATCCACAAACAAAGACAACAAATAGATTTATTGATGCTTACTGCTGAAGAAAGATATTTGAAACTTTTAGAACAACAACCAGAAATTGTCCAACGAACACCTCAAAAATATATAGCATCATACTTAGGGATTACCCCCGAAAGTTTTAGTAGAATTAGAAAAAAAATCACCCTTTAGTAGTTTTCTTACCATATATCAAGTTTTTTCAGATACTATAGTTTGACCTTTGCATTATTAATCAAATCGAATAATTATGCAAAATATAAAAATCTCAATACCTATACTTTTAGTTGTAACATTCACTATTGGCATTTTATTACTATCAGAACAAACTAATAGAACTGGTATTGAGGTAAGTAAAAATAGTTATATAAATTTTCAAATAAACTACCAATTGTTATTGTTGGGGATTGCCTTTATATCAATGATTAGTTCATATATTCTTAATCCAGAAAGTTTCAAATCTATACTATCAATCGGAAATTTATCAGCAATAGGTGAAGAACTAAAAATATTTGGAATAAAAAAAGGAGATAGTTGGCTCAAAACAGGTGTTTCTTTATCCATTTTTATAAGTTTAGCCACAGGCATTTTTATGTATTTCCAACTTAAAGGACAAACTATTGATTATAGTTTGTTAAAAACAAGTTTTCTTTGGATTGTCTTATTCTCATTAACCAATTCATTTGCAGAAGAAATGATTTTTAGAGTTGGAATTAATGCTCCATTAACAAACCTGCTTTCTCCAAATAAAATATTTCTCATTTCTGCTGTGATTTTTGGAGTAGCACATTTTCAGGGTATGCCAAGTGGAATTCTTGGAATTATCTTAGCAGGCTTGTTAGGATATATTTTAAGTAAATCTATTCAAGAAACAAATGGTATATTTTGGGCTTGGTTTATTCACTTTCTACAGGATGTTATTATAATTGGCTCAATATACCTTATTAAAAGTTCATAGAATAGTAAAAAAGTGGGTAAAAAGGGCTATAGTTAATACGGTTTTTAGTGCTTAACTGAAAGTGCAGATCCTTGAACAAGCACTGCGAAATATAAAATTTGGCTTTTAAATGAAAAAATAAAAACAAAATAGTATATTTGACTAAACGATAACCTATGACTTCTGATTTTCAAAATCTACACACTGTTCATAGTTGAAGCGTTCTCTGTAATTAAAAACCACCCGAGACAGTAGAATGATATTCTTTTTGACCTTTTAAAGTTAAGTAAGGAAAAACTGCTTGAGTTAAAATTTCTGAATAAGTTGAAATTGTTTTCTTTGTACTTTTAGAATTATGAATTTCAATATCAGAAATCCAAAATTCACTTAACATCTGAAAACGCTTGTACAGGTTTTTATATTCATTTGGCAACATTTCTTTTCGCATTAAATTATTTTCAATTAATAAATCAAAAAGTATTGAAAACTGCTTTTCTCTCTGTAAGGATAATTCTGTATAATGGTTTCTAATCTTTTGATTTCCTCTCATAATTTGGACAAAATCCAGTAGAAAAAAACGATATTCATAAAAGTTAGACATTATAGTTTTAGATATGCTTACTAATAACTGAAAAGGGTTTTTAGATTGTTGCAAATCCGACATACTATTATCAATGTTATTAACTAATTGAAAATACAATGCTTCAATAATATCTTCACGCTTTTTGAAATGATAATTTAAATTCCCTTGACTTATCCCCATCTTTTTTGCAATTGTTCTAAGCGTCACTTTAGACAAACCATGTGAATTAAATAGTTCTAATGAAGTGTCTAAAATTATTACTTTGGTTTTTTTCATCTAACAAATATAAATAAAATAGTAAACTTGACCTAATTTTAAATAAAATTAGTAAATTTGACCTATTAATTAGATAAATAAAAAATGAAAACATCATTAGTTAGTTACAAAATTGCAAGTTGGTCACTTTTAGTCGTTGGCTTTGGGCATACTATTACTTATTTAACCGCCCCAAACACACCAGAGCAAAATGAACTCATTACTACAATGAAGGCTTTAAACTTTAATATGTTAGGTGTAGATGCTAATATATTTTCTTTTTATACAGGTTTTAGTTTAATGATGGGCTTATTACTCATTGGTTATGGCTTAATCAATTTACTACTGCTAAAGAATAATCAGCAGTCTCGTTTACCAGTTAATATGTTAATCTTAAACATCATTATTTCTTTCTTTAGTGTAGTTATTTCTTTAAAATACTTCTTTTTAATTCCTGTCGTATTTACAAGTATTCCTTTTATAGGTTATAGTATTTCATTAAGTACAAGAAAATTGAATATATAGAAAAACCAAAACTTATGATTATAACAACTCTATCAATAATTTTGTTCCTAATTTTCACAATACTTGGTGGCTTTCATCTCTATTGGTTTTTTGGAGGTATTTGGGCTTTAGAAAAGGTAATTCCCTCAAAGGATAATGTAGCAAACACACTTAGAATACCAAAGTTTGCAACCTTAATAGTTGGACTGGTATTAATTTCATTTGGGCTAATTTACCTTATAAAAACAGGGCTTATAAATGTTCCAATTCCAATTTGGGTGGCAAATTACGGATGTTGGGTTATTCCTTCAATTTTTATTTTACGTTCCATAGGTGAATTTAATTATATAGGTTTTTTTAAAAAAATAAAGAATACTGAATTTGCGAAAGCAGATAGCAAACTATTTTCACCACTTTGTTTAGCCATTGGAATTATCGGAATACTAATTCAATTTATAGATAAATGAAAATTTCAATAATAGGTGCAGGAATTGGAGGGTTATCAACAGCAATAGCATTAAAGCAAAAAGGTTTTGAAGTCGAAATATTTGAAGCGTCAAAAGACTTTAGTAAAGCAGGTTCTGGTATTAATTTAGCAATTAATGCAATGCAAGTATTTAAAAAATTAGGTATTTATAAAGAAATTTCATCTTTAGGTAGTTACACAAATTCTCTACTTATAACAGATGAAAAACTAAACATAATTACTAAAGTAAATTTAGTAAACGCAGAAATAGAATTTAAGTCCAAAACTTATGCAATTCATAGAGCAACTTTACATACTATCTTATTAAATAGGTTAAAAGGAGTAAAAATACACTTAAACAAAAAGTTAAAATCATTAAGTCAGACGAATGATGAAGTGAATTTTACTTTTGAAGACAAAACATCATATTCTTCAAATATATTGATTGGTGCAGATGGGATTCACTCTGTTGTCAGAAAATCAATCATTAACAATACCGAACTACGAATAGCGAAACAAGTATGTTGGAGAGGAATAGTGAAAATAGATATTCCAAAAAAATATCAAACTGAATTAAATGAATTGTGGGGGAAAGGAAAACGCTTTGGTTTTGTTCACATTAGTGAAAATGAAGTCTATTGGTATGCACTTGCGAATTATAAAACTGATTATAAAAAAGAATTTTCTAATGTGAATTTGGGAGAATTATTTTCAAATTTCAGTCCCTTAATCATAAAAATAATATCAAAGACAGAGAAAAGCAACATCATTTTCAATGAAATGATGGATTTAAAGCCAATTTCAAGTTGGCATCATAAAAATGTTTGCTTAATCGGAGACGCATCTCATGCAACAACACCAAATTTAGGACAAGGTGCTTGTCAAGCCATTGAAACAGCCTTTGTTATTGCAGAATGTTTATCAACCGAAAAAAACATACAATCAGCATTTCAAAAACTTGAAATAGTAAGAAAAAAAAATGCTGAAAAAATTATAAATACAAGTTGGACAGTTGGAAAAATGGCTCACTTAGAAAATAGGTTTGGAATATTTCTGCGGAATAATTTAATGAGGCTAATGCCGAAAAAACTAACTGAAAAACAATCAACTTCTATTTATAAATTGAACTATTGAAAAGAAAAATACAGAGAACAATGTATAAAAAAAATAGCGGTTTTGGTGCTAAATTCAAAGGTACTATCTTTGTACAAAGTTTAGTGGTAAATTGAAAGGTTTGTACCTTGAAATCCCTTACTAAGCTTAGCTAACCGTTACCATCAATTTGAAAAAATGAAGAAAAGTACATTGAGAACAACATTAATCGCTTTTGCTATCCCTACATTATATGCAGTGTTTTTAAGAGTGTTTTATGGAATAAAGACTTGGGATGAGTTATTTGGAGTAATGACAGTTACTTTTTTATTTTTATTACCAACAATTGTTGGCGCTTTAACGGTGTATTTATCAAGTGAAGAAAATGCTAAAAAACATTCCTATAAAGTTTTTGCACCTTGGATTCCAATATTTTTATTTTTAATAATTACAATAGCTTTAGAAATTGAAGGTTGGGCTTGTTGGTTAATGATTTTACCATTATTTTTATTTGCATCAACAATTGGTGGTTTTATTGGTAGTTACCTTAAACTAAGAAAAAGAAATGATAGGTTAAATGTTTCAATTCTTGTACTATTACCTTTTGTTATTTCACCATTAGAAAGTCTAATTGAAACTATACCTGGGAATTATGAAGCATACACTTATATTGATATTGAAGCCCCAACTGAAAAAATTTGGGATAATGTAACAAGTGTTAGCGAAATTAAAGAAAAAGATGATAAAGGCTATTTGAGTAATTTTTTAGGTTTTCCAAGACCTGTAAAAGCCGAGTTAGATTTTGAAGGTGTAGGTGCTTTTCGTGAAGCAATATTTACTAATGGTTTAGTGTTTAATGAAACTGTTACTGAATATGTTGATAATAAAAAAATGGTTTTCACTATAAAAGCAAATACTTACGATATACCTTCTACAACATTAGATGAACATATCTTAATAGGCGGAGATTACTTTGATGTTTTAAATGGAACATATGAACTTGAAGACTTAGGTAATGGAATCCACAGACTTCATCTTTATAGTCATTTTAAGATGAAAACTACCTTTAATTTTTATGCAGGTTGGTGGGGGAAGTGGATAATGAAAGATATACAAAACAATATACTTAGAATTGAAAAAGAACGTTCCGAAACTAAATAGAACAAAAGATGGTAACAACACCTAAACTTAATAAAGGTCTTAGAGTTAACTTTATAGTTCTGAGCACTTAATCGAGTCCGACAAATATAAAACTTGGCGTTAAATAGAAGAAATTAAACACAAAATGTTTGTCCTTTAACTTGAGGACAGATTGAGAGTTTATCTCTTTGAAATCCCGAACAAAACATACACTCAACGTTGTAGCCAATTAAAAAAATAAATCCTGAATTCAAGAACTTAACGCAACAAAAAATGAATATAATTAAACTATTTAGGGATTTAATAGAAATGGAATTCTATTCTTCAGAGGATAATGAAGGAGATTTTTTATTAGATGTAAAAGGATTTTTAAGAGGAGAAAGTCCTAAAAATTTTGATAACCTTGATAACTAATCATTATCACAAGAATTACTGGATAATCTAAAATTAATCTACAGTCAAGTTGGAGAGATTACTACAGGTTGGTACACAAAGGATAGTGTAGATGTTTTTTCAAAAAGTGAATGGTTGAAAAACTACCAAAAAGAAAATAATTTGGGAGAAGGCTACGTTCGAGAATCATTATCAGGAACAATTAATATCATACCTTATGATGAAATGTTTGATCGAAAAAAATACGATTATTTAAAAAAGGGAAGTACACGTTATATTCCTTTCGACCAACATTATAGTTTAGTTGCTTGTTTTAAATCTGATGGAAATCCAATTCAAGATAATATTTATATTTTCAATGAGCAAGATTCAGATTATATTGTAGATATGAAAATTACTTGTATCAAATATTTAGAATTGGCTTATACGGCAAAACTGTTTTATCATTGGCAATATGCTTATGTTTTAAAAAACAGTGTTGATAATGAGCGATTAAGAGAAATGCTTCCTATAATTTTTCCTTTTATAAAATTAGATTTAAGTGACTTCTGAATAAGATAAAATGACACTAAACTTAATACCGTTGTGAATGCAAAGTAAGAAATGTTAAGAATGGATTATACCATTATGTAAATTATTTTGTGACCCTTTAGCCGATTTAATGAATGTTGATATTAATTAAAAAATAGAAAGTTAATGTTCTTAATATGATATTATTAATTTTGTCGTAATGAAAACAATAACTCACAATAACACAACAATACATTACAACATAATAGGAAAAGGGCAGCCTTTAGTATTTTTACATGGTTTTCTAGAAGATTCTACCATGTGGACAGATTTTGTAGCGCCACTAACTAAAACTAACTCCGTAATTTTAATTGATTTACCTTGTCATGGGCAAACACGATTTGAAGGTGAAATTTGTTCAATGACGTTTATGGCAGAAACAGTAAAAGCTGTTTTTGAACAAGAAAATATTACTAACCCAACCGTTTTTGGGCACTCAATGGGTGGTTATGTGGGGTTAGAACTGGCTAAATTGACTGATATTAATTTAGTGATGATTCATTCTAATTTTTGGGACGATAGCGAACAACAAAAATCAGATAGGGACAGAGTGGTAGATTTAGTACAAGACAGAAAACCATTCTTTGTAAAAGTGGCAATTCCCAATTTATTTTATCCAAACAATAGAAAAGCGTGTCAAACCACAATTAACCACTTAATTGAAAAAGCAATTGATTTACCAATATCCGAAATTTGTGCAGCTACATTAGGTTTAAAAACAAGGTTTGTGAATTATGATGTGGTAAAAAATCAAAATGTAACCATTATTCAAGGTGAATTTGATACTATTATGACTTTAACAGAAATGAATATACAAATAGCTGAACATTTCCCTAATCAAAAAATTAAATTAATTAAAGATTGTGGTCACATGTCTATTTGGGAAAAGTCGGATGAGTTAATGGCGTTTGTTTTGGAGTCGATTTAAGAAGTATTATTGTAATTACCTCACATTAGTGATTGTAGTGGTAGCTTTTGTTTTTTTAGCGTATAAAAGCTTAGCTTTTTAGGGCGACTATAGAAGCCGTGAAAAAGGTTAGGTTTTGTAGCTATAAACCATAAAACTTTAACGAAAAGCGCGACCTTTTTGATTGAAATGAGAAAAGGGAATGTCCAAATAATTGTAAATGGGTTAAAAATAAAGTAGGTAAAAGGGTTAATATTAATAAAATTAAAATATTTTTGTAAATCGACCGTTTGTAATAGATACTAATTGCATTGAAAAAAAAAATGAACATATTTAAAGGAGTAACATTTGTACTAATAAGCGTTTGGTTTGTGGTATTTGTTAATTCGTGCTCTACAGAAAAAGATGCATTGATTAATAAAGGTTACCATAACATGAATGCTAGGTATAATGGTTATTTTAATGCTGGTGAAGTAATTCGTGAATCTTTAAGTGGGTTTAGAAATGGTGCTAAAGAAGATTATACTAAAATTTTACCCTTAGAACTGTATCCTGATGCCGATAAAGCGTCTGCTTTGTTTCCTCAAATGGATATTGCTATTGAAAAATGTTCTAAGGTTATTTACAAACACGCCATGCCTAGTCCAGAAAAAGTGAGAGACAAAGATATTGAGCATTGTAGATGGATTGATGATAATTGGTTAGTAATTGGACAATCTCATTTTGTAAAGCGTGAATATGAAGAGGCAATAAAAAAGTTTAAATATATCAAAAAAGCTTACCGTGGTGAGTCATCTTTATATAGTGCTAAAATTTGGTTAGCAAAAACGTATATTGAACAAAACGAATATTCTAAAGCAAAAATAGAATTAGATAAAGTAACATTAGATATTGAAACAGCTGATGCTAATAAAAAATCAATTTTTGATCTCTTTAAAAAAGATAAAGAAAAGTCAAAAAAGAAAAAGAAAAGAAGACCAAGTAAGAGTAAGCGTAAGAGATTGCGTAAACAAAAAAAGAAAGACAAGAAATCTGAACCTGCTAAGTTTACAAAAAAATTAAAAGTTGAGTATGAGATTACTTTTGCATCATTGTACATTAAGCAGAAAGAATTTGCTAAAGCAGCAGAACATTTAGAAGAGGCAATTCAATTAACGAAAAACAGACAAACCAAAGCAAGGTACATGTTTGTATTAGGACAATTACTTCAACAAGCTGGAGACAATACAAAAGCCCAGGATTATTATGCAAAAGTAGCTAAGTCAAGCGCGCCTTATGAGATGCGTTTCTATGCTAAAATAAATAAAGCATTGTCATCAACTGGAGGTTCTGAAGATTTAAGAAAAGATTTAGCAAAAATGCTTAAAGATTCTAAGAATGAAGAGTATAAAGATCAGATTTACTACGTTTTAGCTGATTTAGATTTAAAAGATAATGATGTAGTGTCTGCAAAGAAAAATTTAACAAGGTCAGCTTTTTTTTCTATTAATAATGACCGTCAAAAAGGAATGAGTTATTTAAAATTAGCAGATATTAATTTTGGAGAAAAAGATTATATTCCAGCTCAAAAATATTATGATTCATGTATTGCTATCTTGCCAAAAGGCTATGAGAACTATGAGGCAATAGCAGCAAAAGCAATAGGTTTACAAGATTTAGTTTTAAATTACGAAATTGTTCAAAGACAGGATAGTTTATTAATGATTGCAGCTATGTCTGAAAAAGAAAGAGAAAAATTTTTAGTGGCTACTCTAAAACAAATTAAGGAAGACAATGCACGTAAAAAAGCAGAGGCAGAGGCAAGATTATTAGCTCAACAAGATAGGTTAAATACAACAACTGCAAATTCAGGGTCAGGTTCTAAATGGTATTTTTATAACCAAAAACAAAAAGGAAATGGTGTAAATGAATATAGAGTGCTTTGGGGGCAAAGAAAATTGGAAGATGATTGGAGAAGGTCTAATAAAGAATCTATGAATGATTTTGAAGAAGGGTCAGATTCAACTCATGTAGATGAAGAAGAGGAAGGGTTGACCGTTGATGATTTGAGAAAAGATTTACCATTAACGCAAGCTGCTGTAGATTCATCAAACAACATGGTTGTAGATGCTTTATATAATCTAGGTATTATTTATAAAGAACAATTAAAAGAAACAAATGAATCGATTGATTACTTTACATCTGTTGTGGATAGAAACATTGAACATCCTCAAGTTTTACCAGCTGAGTATCAATTGTATTTATTGTATAAAAAGGGGGGTAAAATAGTAAAAGCTGAGGGGTATAAAACTATGATTTTAAAAGAGTATCCTAATTCAGATATTGCTAAATTATTAGTAGATCCCGATTACTTGAAAAAGAAAGCTAAGAAAGAAAGAAAAGCATTAGATGAATATGCCGTTGTGTTAAAGAATTATAGATATAGACGTTATATTATGGTGTTAACTGATTGTAATGATGTGATTAGTAATGATACAACCAATCCAT
>Ga0256824_10000688_pt1 | contig 13107 bp, 9 predicted proteins | sample CV67metaG_FD_191570 | JGI IMG/M metagenome (GOLD analysis project Ga0256824, IMG submission 191570) | Hydrothermal vent microbial communities from East Pacific Rise, Pacific Ocean - CV67 | ecosystem: Environmental > Aquatic > Marine > Hydrothermal vents | place: Pacific Ocean: East Pacific Rise...
GGCTTTGGAAGTTTTTACTCTGGAAGAGTCTTGGTTGAACTTGCAGGAGTTGTTGGAGATAAGCCTTGGATAGCACCTCTTATATTGGTAGTGTTTGGTGGTAGTTTATGGTTGTATATGGAGAAAGCGACAAAGAAGAAAATAAAGTAAGTCTAAGGCTATACTTTAAGTATGCCGTGACTTACTTTTATGCTAGATGCTGTGAAGCTAGAACTTTATCTAACTTCCAACAATAGGGCCAAATGGTGCATAATCTGTATGGTTCCCATCTTGGTATTTCTTATAGTTAGCAACAAACATCTCTGCTAAATTATCTCTAGTTTTATCAAAAAGTTCTTTATCTGCCCAAGCATTACGAGGGTTTAAAATCTCTGGTTTGATGTCACCTAAAGTTTTTGGAACATGAAGTCTAAATGTTTTAGTTGTATCAAACTCACTATCGTTGATACTACCATCAAGAATAGCATTGATACAAGCACGAGTGTTCTTGATACTCATACGTTTACCAACACCATAAGCTCCACCAGTCCAACCAGTGTTAACTAGATAAACATTTACACCATGTTCATCTATCTTTTCACCAAGAAGTTTTGCATAAACTGTTGGGTGTAGAGGTAAGAAAGCTTCACCAAAACAAGCTGAGAAAGTTGCTACTGGCTCAGTAATACCACGTTCAGTTCCTGCAACTTTAGCAGTGTAACCACTTAAAAAGTAGTACATCGCTTGTTCTTTAGTTAACTTAGAAACTGGAGGTAAAACACCAAAAGCATCAGCAGTTAAAAAGATAATGTTTTCAGGATGACCTGCCATTAAATCTTCTTTATGATTTGCAATATGCTCAATAGGGTAAGATACACGAGTGTTCTCAGTCTTAGAACCATCTTCGTAATCTACTTCACCCTCACCATACATAACTACATTTTCAAGAAGTGCATCTTTTCTGATTGCACCATAAATCTCTGGTTCACTTTTACCATCAAGGTTGATTACTTTTGCGTAACATCCACCCTCAAAGTTAAATACACCATGGTTGTCCCAACCATGCTCATCATCACCGATTAAAGCACGGTGAGGATCAGTTGAAAGAGTAGTTTTTCCTGTACCACTTAGACCAAAGAAAAGTGCAGTATCACCACGTTCACCAACATTTGCTGAACAGTGCATAGAAAGTTTACCCTCTAGTGGTAACCAGTAGTTCATCATAGAAAAGATACCTTTTTTAAGCTCTCCACCGTACCATGTACCACCAATGATAGCCATGTTTCTCTCTACATCAAAAAGTACAAATACTTCTGAATTAAGACCATGCTCTTTCCATTTGTCATTCACTGCTTTACATGCATTCATAACAACAAAATCAGACTTAAATACTTCAAGCTCTGGTGCAGTTGGACGGATAAACATATTTTTTACGAAGTGTGATTGCCATGCTATTTCTGTAACAAAACGAACTGATCTTTTTGAAGCAACTGAAGAGCCACAAAATACATCTGTTATATATAAGTCTTTGTTAGAAAGTTGTTCTTGTGCAACGATTAATAATTCGTCAAAAACTTCAGCAGAAACTTTTTGATTTACATCACCCCATGCAATATACTTGTTAGATGGGTCACGATCAACAAAGTACTTGTCTTTTGGAGAACGACCTGTAAAAATACCAGTGTCAACTGCTGTTGCACCTTTGTTTGTTTGTGCTACTTCACCGTTATCTAACTCGTGCTTAATTAGCTCGTCATAGCTTAGATTGTGGTAGACATTACCAATATTTTTTAATCCTAGTTCTTCTAATTCTACTAAATTCATAGTTTACCTTGTGGTACATTTATATTTGTATCTTTATATGGATGAAATTATACTACTAATAAACATAAATTAAAAGTAAAAAGAAGAGATATTTTATAAAAAGCAGAAGAAAATTAGTTTAAGGAAATTTAGGTAAAATACTATTCTCTTTTTATAAACTAGCTCGATTAACTCAGTGGTAGAGTGCCTCCATGACATGGAGGTGGTCACTGGTTCAAATCCAGTATCGAGCACCACCTACTTACGTTTTCTTTTCACATTTCCTACTGGCACAAAAAATTCTAAATTTCCTACTTTTTTAATAGTAATCTCTCTCTTTTGTATAAGTGTTTCAAACCTAAGTTTAGTATCCTCATCAAAAAGAAGATTTATATCAGCTAGTGTAAGTGGTCGTTTATCTAGAGTATTTATAATTTCCTGCGTTTCATAGTAAGCATTGTTAGGTTCAGCATGAACACGTGAGGCAATATGTATAGGTAAAGATGTGTCAAAGTATAAAGAAATTTGATGCAATTCTTTATAGCTTATTCCGACTACTGGATAGGCAGGTGGTCTATCTATAGTTCCTAAGTCAATCCTCTCACACTCTATATCTAAGAGTGCTGCGTTTAGCTTGTCTATCTCTTCTTTTGTGTCGTTTAGTTCATGCACAAAGAGAATTTCAATAAAAAGTTTTCCCTTATATAGTTTGCTAAACTCAACTACCTTTGCTTTTATATCTTCTATGTTTATACTTTCATGCGGTCTATCTATTTTTTTAAAAACATTTGGACTAATTGCGTCAAGAGAGAGTTTAACCTGGTCTAACTTCAATAGTGAAGCAAATACTTTATCATCAATAAGCGTCGCACTATTGGTAAGTATAAGGGTCTGCGTTTTACCTTTAATCTTGTCGATTTCATCTATAAGGGAGTTCATCTGTGGGTAGAGAGTAGGTTCACCATTTGCAGTGAGAGTGATAACGTCAATCTCTGCGTTTAAGTGAGTTTTGAGTTCTTTTATAATCTCATTTACAGTGATGCTCTGCGTTTGAGTTGCTACAGTTGCACTAGGTGCGAGTTCACAGTAGAGACAGTCAAAGTTACACTGTTTGAGAGCAGGGGAGAGGTCTATGCCCAGACTCATGCCAAAGCGGCGTGAGTTTACTGGACCAAAGATTATATTATTTTTTTCCACTGACACGTTGGCATTCTGCTACAAAGTGTTTAGCATTTTCAACTGGAACATCAGGAAGGATTCCGTGACCAAGGTTAAAGATATGACGTTTACCACCCATAACCTTATGAATGTTTTCTACAGATTTAGTAGTCATCTCTTGAGAGTAGAGACGACATGGCTCCATGTTTCCTTGAAGAACATACTTGTCTCCAAGTTTCTCTTTTGCAAGCTCCATCGGAGTAGCCCAGTCAACACCAAACACATCAAAGTTTCCGTATACCTTGTCATAAAACGCAGGGATACCTTTAGGGAACATGATAACTGGAACTTCAGGGTACTTCTCTTTTAGGTACTCAGCGATTTCTACCATGTAGCTCCAAGAAAACTCATCATACATATCAGTCTCAATAGCAGAAGCCCATGAGTCAAAGATTTGAACTACATCGATTCCAGCTTGGATCTGTTTTTCCATATAAAGTTTTACAACTTCTGTTACTTCTCTTAGTATATTGTGTAAGAGTTCAGGATTTGAGTACATCATCTTTTTACAGATATTATAAGTTTTAGTTCCTTGACCTTCTATCATGTAAGTTGCAAGAGTCCATGGTGCACCAGTAAAACCGATAAGTGCTATATCATCTCCACGTTCATCTAGTTGAGTACGAAGAAGTTTGATAGTATCAAAAACATAAGTAAGTTTACTTGCTGCCTCATCTCCACCAATGAGTCTATCTAAGTCAGCCTGCGTTTTGATAGGGTCAGAAAAGCGAGGGCCTTCTCCCTTTACAAATGATAAATCCATTCCCATCTCATCAGGGATAACAAGAATATCACTAAATAAAATTGCAGCATCAACACCAACTATGTCTAAAGGTTGAATAGTAACTTCAGCCGCTTTTTTTGGGTTATGACAAAGATTTAAAAAGTTACCAGCCTCAGCACGAACTGCCATATACTCTGGTAAGTAACGACCAGCCTGTCTCATCATCCATACTGGAGTGTATGGCGTCTCTTTTCCTAAACATGCATCTACAAATATCTTTCCCATTTTTATCCCTTAAAAATTAATGTTTTCCGACTTTACCTAAAAAGAACAAACCTACGGCTACAGCAGTGATAGAAAGTGCAAAATAGAGCATATCTAATGCACCAGTGTAGTGAGTATGCCCAACTTTTTGAAAAAATCCAACAACTAGAACCATTACAATTACTTTTGAAATTTTGTCTTTGAGTTGGTCTAGTGAGTGAATAGCTAGAATTTTATTCTCTTTTCCATCTTCATCTTTAGCAACATCTATCTCAGAGATAAACAGCTCATAAAGACCAAAAGAGAAAAGTAACATAACAACACCTATGAGGTATAAATCAACTGCCCCAATAATACCACCAACAACATCTTCATGGAAGTTTTCAGGGTGAGCATGGCTAAAGTAAGTACTAAGAACAAATTTTGTTGTCTCATATATGTCAAACGAAGCAACTACAAAAAGTACGACTGCTCCAACAAGACCAAAAACAACAGCCAATATAACCATAAATCTTGTAGCCCATAGACCACTTTCAAAAATTCTTTCCATTATGCGTTTTCACCTTCCATCTCTACCCATTTTTGAGCGATACGAACAGCATTTGTAGCTGCACCAACTCTAAGGTTATCGGCAACTATAAAAAGGTGAAGCATATTTTTTGCATATACATCGTTTCTGATACGACCTACGAAAGTTTCATTTTTATCTACACAAGTCGCTGGCATAGGATAAAGTGCTTCATCTGGTTTATCTAAGATAACTAGGTTTGGCGCACGAGATAAAATATCTCTTGCTTCATCTGCATTAACCTCTGAGTCGAACGTAAGTGTAAGTGACTCTGCATGACCACGAAGAGTTGGAACACGAACACATGTAGCACTAAGCGCTACATCTTTATGCATGATTTTAACAGTTTCGTTTACCATTTTCATCTCTTCTTTTGTGTAACCATTGTCTGTAAATACATCGATTTGAGGGATTACATTTAGAGCGATTTGTTGGTTAAATGCTTTGTGCTCTGCATCACCGAGAGTAAAGGCGAAAAAGGCTTGCATTTGACTTACTAACTCTTCCATTGCAGATTTTCCAGCACCTGAAGTTGCTTGGTAAGTGCTCACATCAACACGAGTTAGGTCATAAGCCTCATCAAGAGGTTTAAGAGTCTGTACCATCTGAATAGTTGAACAGTTAGGGTTTGCTATGATACCAGTCTGTTTCCATTTTGCTATATCTTGGGGGTTTACTTCTGGAACTACTAAAGGAACATCCTCTTGCATTCTAAAGTGTGAAGTGTTGTCTATAACAACAGCTCCTGCTTTAACAGCCGAAGGTGCAAACTCTGCACTGATATTTCCACCAGCACTAAAAAGGGCGATATCAACTTCAAACTGCTCAAATACATCATGAGTAAGTTCGATGATAGGAAGCTCTTCTCCGTTAAAGTCAACAGTTTTACCAACACTTCTAGAACTTGCTAGTGGGATAAGGTTTGCTAGAGGGAAGTCTATTTCTGAAAGAACAGTAAGTATCTCTTCTCCAACAGCTCCATTTGCTCCAACTACTGCTACATTATATTTTTTTTCGCTCATATTTTTTCCTATTTGTTAAATTATTTTATTTTCGTGTATCGAGAAAAAGTTCATCTTTTTGGATCTCTTGTGTTTCACTTAGTATTACTGAACGTTCTACTACAGAGATTAGCTCACGTATGTTTCCTGGCCAGTTGTAGTCTAGTAACTCACTTTTTGCTTCGTTTGAGAAGCTTTTAGGCTCAAAACCATACTTCTCACAGTTTTGTAAACATACAGTTTGTGCTATCTGCATTATCTCATCTTTGCGTTCACAAAGGGGAGGGATATGAAGAGGAATAGTGTTAAGTCTGTAGTATAGATCTTCTCTGAACTCTCCAGCACTAATCTTCTCACTTAAGTTTGCATTTGTAGCTGAAACTACTCTAATGTCAATCTTAGTTACCTTTGGTGAACCAAGACGACGAACCTCTTTTTCTTGAAGTGCTCGAAGAAGTTTAGCTTGAACACCATAAGGCATCTCTCCAATTTCATCCAAAAATAGAGTTCCACCATTTGCTAGTTCAAACTGTCCAGCCTTAGCTTCGTGTGCATCTGTAAATGCACCTTTTTCAAATCCAAACAGTTCACTTTCTATAAGGTTTTCTGGAATTGCTGCCATATTTATAGCGATAAAAGGTTTCTTCGCTCGTGGTGAGTTTTTATGGATATACGAAGCAAAAACTTCTTTTCCTACACCACTTTGACCAAGCAGTAAGATACTAGCATCCGTTTTAGAAGCCTTGTCTGCTATCTTTATAACCTTGCTCAGTGCCTCAGATGTTCCCAAAAAACCAGTATTAGATTTTTTAGATTTTGAGACACTCTTTTTTACTTTTTGCACCTTGTCTTCACGTTTAATTGCATTTATCAAGTCATCTACATCAAAAGGCTTAAGTAGAAAATCTTTGACACCTAGATGAATAGAATCAATAGCAGAACTAAGTGTTGCGTTTCCAGTCATGATGATGACTTCGTAACGGCCATTTAACTCTTTTACAAGTTCTATACCATCCATTCCAGGCATATTTATGTCGGTGATAACTAAATCATATGTCTCATCTAAACCCTTGAGCGCATCTTTGGCATTTTTAAAGGTTTTGATTTGAAATTCTTTGTAGTCACCCATAGCAATTTCAAGAGATTTTCTCATATTAATATCATCTTCAACGATGGCTATTTTCACATAAAGTCCTATTTAGTTTGCTATTTTAAAGGTGAAATTTTAACAAAATTATCATTAAAATCGACTTTGAAGCATTTTGTTCTGAGTGTCAAGATTGTTGTAGAGCTGTTTTGAAAGTCTATAGTTTGTTCTTTATGCTTCACATCTAATCCAAGTTTGTGGATATACTCTATAAACTCTTCACTATTTTCACTGATGGTTTTATCAAGATTTTTAGAACCATCATTCTCAAAGCTTATACTATGGTAAGGTTTTCCAATACACTTGTGCATGGCTTTTGATATTTGGAGGGTTTCATTATAAAGAGTGGCATTTTTGACAAGGTATCTGTAAGAGATTAGATACTCACCTGCGTTTAACGCAAGAGAGCTGAGAAGAAGTACGACTACTGAAACTGAGAGTGAGAAATTTTGATTTCCATCTCTACTTCGCATAGACCCTCTTTGAACGTTGTTTCAACTATGTTGGCATTTCTCACCATCGCTTGAACTGATGTTCTAACAGTAGAACGTTTTACCATCATGTTCTTAATGAGGTCTTGACCATCAATACGAACACCTTTTACTTTTTCTGCTATAAGTCTATAAGCATCAGCAACGGCAGCACGTTTAGCAAGTGCATAAGCTTGAGCTGGAGAAGAAGTGTTCATAGGTGCAACACCTTGACCTGTTACTGTAATAAGCAGTGACTTGTCTTCTTCTAAAACATCGATTTTAGGCTCTGCTTTTTTTGGTATAACTTTTTCTTTTGGAGCTTCTTTTGAAGTTTCTTTTTGACAACTATTGTCTGGACAAGAGATGTTTATAGTTGTCTCTGTTGGTGTTGGAACCATTTGAGTTGGTGCCTGTTCTTCATTTGCCCATAAAGTTGCAGTAGTTAAAAGTGCTACTAATACTAAAGAGTATTTCATTAAGTGTCCTTGGTTGGAGTAAGTATTACTCCATATTTATTAAAAGCTTACTAGCAAGTACTATTCCAACACTAGTGTGTCAGAACTCTCTTCGTTTTCGTCTTCATCTTTTTCTTGTTTAGGACAGCGAGAGATTGATGCTACATCATCCCCTTTAACTATATAAACACCAGATGTATTTCTACTTGATTTTGAGATAGTTTGCATATCTACACGTATCATTTTCCCTGATTTTGTAAGAGCCATCATATCCATCTCTTCATCAACCATAAGACAACCAACGATATTTTTACCAGTTTTACCTGTCATCTTCATAGCGATAACACCAGAACCACCACGGTTTGTAAGTCTGTACTCACCAGCATCAGTACGTTTACCGATACCTTTTTCAGCAATCATAAGAATCTCTTGTTCATCATTTGCGATGATGTTAGCATCTACTACTTCATCACCCTCATGTTTGAACTTGATACCACGAACACCACGAGTCGAACGACCTTGTTCACGTGTTTTTTCAATCTCAAATTTAATACACTGAGCAAATTTTGTAACAATAAATAGATATTTAATATCTTGATTTGCAATTTTAGCAGTGATAAGAGAATCATCATCATCAAGAACAATAGCACGCACACCATTACTTCTAATATTAGAAAATTCACTTAGATTAGTACGTTTTACAACACCATTTTTAGTAAAGAAAACAAGACCTTTATCTTCACTAAAGTCAGTTGTAGGAATGATAGATTGAATCTTCTCATCAGCTACTAGGTTGATAAGGTTAACAACTGCCTTACCTTTAGCTGTTCTGCTACCTTCTGGAATACGATACACTTTTAACCAGTGTAGTTGACCACGGTCCGTTACAAAAAGTAAGGTATCGTGAGTGTTACAAGTGAAGAAATTTTCTATAAAGTCATCATCATAAGTAGTAACAGCAGTCTTACCCTTACCACCACGTTTTTGTTTTTCATATGAAGCTAAAGGAACACGCTTGATATAACCTCTATGAGTAATAGTAACAACCATTGGCTCGTTAGGGATTAGGTCTTCTATATCGATATCATCATAATCATCTTCAATGTCTGTACGGCGTTTATCTGTATAGATAGCAGCTACTTCGTCAAACTCTTCTTGAATGATACCGTTTAGAACCTCTTCACTTTTTAAGATTGATTCTAGGTAGTCGATAAGTTTTACTAGTTCAGCTAACTCTTCTTCTATCTTTTGAATCTGTAAACCAGTTAATCTTCCTAGTCTCATAGCAACAATACTTGTTGCTTGAATCTCACTAAAGTCATACTCTGATACTAGGTTGTTTTTAGCATCTTCTTCATCATCTGAAGCACGAATAGTTTTAATAACTTTATCAATGATGTCGATAGCTTTTCTAAGACCCTCTAAAATATGCGCACGAGCTTTTGCTTTTTCAAGATCAAAGATTGTACGACGAATGATTACAGTTTTACGGTGATTGATAAAGTGTTTTAAGATATCTATTATTCCAAAGATTCTAGGCTCTTGGTTTAAGATAGAAAGCATGATAATACCGAATGTAGTCTGCATACTAGTCTGTTTGAAAAGGTTGTTTAGAACTATTTCGCTCATTGCATCACGTTTGAGTTCGATAACAACACGCATACCATCACGGTCAGACTCATCACGGATAAGTGAAACACCATCTATCATCTTGTCTTTTACTAGGTTTGCAATATTTTCAATAAGGCGAGATTTATTTACTTGGTAAGGAAGTTCATCGATAACGATAATCTCTTTTTTTGCAGTCTGTTCGATATGCGTTTTAGCACGAACCTTAATACGACCACGACCACTTTCATAAGCTTCTGTAATACCTTTTTTACCAAAGATGATTCCACCTGTTGGAAAGTCTGGTGCTTTGATATGTTCCATGATTTCTGGAAGTGTAATGTTAGGGTTTGCTAAAAGTGCTTTAAGTCCATTCATAATCTCAGTAGGGTTATGTGGAGGAATATTTGTAGCCATACCAACAGCGATTCCTGATGAACCATTTATAAGAAGGTTAGGAACACGAGTAGGCATTACATCTGGCTCTTTAGTTGTGCCATCGTAGTTATCTGTCATATTTACAGTGTTTTTATCTAAATCTTTAAGAAGTTCACCAGCATACTTAGTCATACGAGCTTCTGTATATCTCATAGCAGCAGCAGAGTCACCATCTACAGAACCAAAGTTTCCTTGACCATCAACAAGTTCCATTCTCATAGAGAAGTCTTGTGCCATACGAACGAGTGCATCATAAACAGAGTTGTCACCGTGTGGGTGGTACTGACCGATAACATCACCAACGATACGTGCTGACTTTTTGTATTTTGCACCATGAGAAAGGTTCAGTTTATCCATAGCATAAAGGATACGTCTGTGAACTGGTTTGAGTCCATCTCTAACATCTGGTAGAGCACGACCAACGATTACACTCATTGAGTAATCAAGGTAGCTGTTTTGAAGTGTTGTTTCTATATTTATCTGTTGTATGTCGTCGTTGTTTAGCAAATCGCCCATTTAAAACACCCTAGTAGTCAAAAATTAATTTGGACTATAATAGCTAAAAGTGTCTTAAAAATATATATATTTGTGATATATGTAGGGGAAGTTTGAAGTCTGCTCTCCCGAGGGGAGAGGGAAATTTTTTTAAAGACCTGTTGAGTCAATATTCTCTTCAATTTTAAGAGTAATACTATCACCAGAACCATTTTCATAAACATACTCATTAAATCCATCATTAACATCAGAATCTGTATGTGTAGTGTCTTTATTCCAACCAGCATCAACCGTAATCTGATTAACAACATCACCAGCAACACCATCAATTGTTAATATATTTCCTGATTCAGTCATATCCAGTACATCACTTAATTTTAAGCCACTAATTGTGTGGTTACCATTATTTGTCATATCTATTTTTTCAATATTTTCTAAATTTGAGAAGTCAATACTTGTTAGATTTTCACCCGCTGTCAAACTAACTGTATCGTAACCACTTCCTCCATCAATAGCAGTAGAACCATCATAAGTATACGCATCACCAGCAACAGTTTCTACTGTTGTAGCTGTGTCTCCTCCTGCTGTAGAAGAAGTTACAGAAGCAGTAATAGCATCTGTAATACTAGAGTCTATTGCTGTATTTGAGACAATTATTACTTGTTCATCTCCACTCGCATCTAAATTGACGGTATAGCTTCCATCACCATTTTGAGCTATTTCTACTCTGTTGGAATCTAGTAAGGTAGTACCTGCTGGTACATTTGTAAGTGTAACACTAGATAATGTTTCAGTAGCATCAGTCAGAGCAGCATCTATATCTAAAACATACTCATACTGAGCTGGAGTTGGTATAGTAGCTGTAAACTCTACATTTTTAATACTAAGATAATGGTTCTTTCCATTGTATGTATCTATCTTAATACTTCCTATACCAACAGATTGAGTATTGATACTGAAAGATTCTTCCATTTGTTTTACATAACTATCTATTTGATTACCGTTAACATCATAAACAGTAATTGTAGACTTACCTCTATAATAGTGGTTTTCTAAGGTAATAGCACTTACACCATCAGGGTAAGTAGCACCATCAAAAGTTAATGTTATCTCTTCTCCACTATCCATTACTGAGTCATATTTATCATAAGCAGAGTCCATACCAACTCCATAGGTTGGATTGAATGTAATGGTTCCATCTGATGAAGAGAGTATAACTCCCTTATCAGCAGTAGCATCAAGGAAATTTTCATTAACACTAAGGGTATAAGATGTTGAATATTCACCACTTATACTTAGTGCCAGTTCTGGAGCTTCTGCATCTGTATTATCAGTAGCACGACTGATATTTAATGTTACTGTTCCTGAGGAAATATCACCATCGTTATCTATTGCCGTGAATGTAAATACTTCTTGTTTTGTTTGACCCTGATTTAAGTTTGCATCAGGTTCATAAACATATTTACCAGTAGCAAAATTAAGTGATAAATGACCATTTTGAGTAGTGTCAAGCTCTAATTGGGATCCACTAACAATAGTTGCATTTGTGTCATTAGTAATTTGATTATTTACTTCATCATATGTATACTTAATATTATCTATTGAGATATTTTGGAAGTGACCACCATCAGCTCCAAATCCATCCGCATCTAATTCACCAAGAATACTTCCTACAAGAGGAGGCTGGATTGTACTTAATAATGTATCTGCAAGGGTACTTGAATCTTCAACAATTACACCTAGTCTTTCTGTATTAGTTAGACCATCATATGCAATAGGGTCTAAAAGTTGTCTATCACTAGGAGTTAAGTCACCTCCAAATCCAACAGCATATCCATCAATGTCATTTGCCACCAAGAAGTCTGTCCATACCCCAATTTCTAAACCTGTAATACCATCTGAATCTTCTATATTACCTGACATTGTCGGCTGACCATCAGATAAAAAGTAAGAGATGTTAGCTACAGGAGTACCTATAGTGCTTTCTATCTTTCCTGGAACATCATAAGCTTCTGTCGCTTCTTGTAATGCACCATCGTAATCAGTTCCCCCACCAGGGTTTAAACTACTATCTCTAGAACCTGCTTTACCAGTACCAATAAAGGCTAATGCTTCAGCAGCTGTAAACCATTGTTCTTGGTGGGAAAAGTCAAGGCCTGAACTAAAAGTCACAAACTGTATTTTTACATTACCTATGTCATCATAAGAATTAATAACCTCTTTAATAGAGTTCAGTAAAAGTTCCATTCTCTCTACCGTTGTAATGTTTGTATGATGACCTGTTGCAGCATCCCAAGCCATACTTCCTGATGTATCAATAGTGAACATTAAGTTCGAATTTTGTTCAGGAATTTCAATATTTTGAACCACATCACCACTTACAGCTGTATCATCTTCAATGACAACATTAAAACTAGTCTGTGCACTTGATGAAGCATCAGAAACAGTTACTCCAAAACCTAATGTAAGATTATCTTCAACTGAATTATGAGGATGATCAACAGGAGCTAATAGTGTTACTGTATATTCCCCTGTACTTTTCACATCTACAGTAATAACATCATGACCATTTGCAGAACCTGTTAAAGTACTTGAACCATCTGCATTACTAACACTATTCCATCCAATTAAGTGACCACCAGATGTCATTCCTGGTGCTGGTTCATCTATTGATACAGTTAATGTATCGCCATCAACATCTTCAAAAACCATATTACCATGTGCAACAGTTAGGTTAGTCGTATCATCACCACTATTTTCACCAGTGGTATCAGCGATACCATCCTTTAATCCCTCTTCTGAAACATGAACAAGTACATCTGTATTTTGAATTGTTGGAGCATCTTGTACTGGAGTAACAGTAATATTAAGAACTGAATCATCAGTAGTCTCACCATTGCTTACAGTATAAGCAATCTCAGGAACATCACCATT
>Ga0256824_10000689_pt1 | contig 13096 bp, 14 predicted proteins | sample CV67metaG_FD_191570 | JGI IMG/M metagenome (GOLD analysis project Ga0256824, IMG submission 191570) | Hydrothermal vent microbial communities from East Pacific Rise, Pacific Ocean - CV67 | ecosystem: Environmental > Aquatic > Marine > Hydrothermal vents | place: Pacific Ocean: East Pacific Rise...
CTTGAGGTTGTGAGAGTACATTAGCAGAGATACTTCCAAGTGTTTTCTCTAGCATATCTGTTTGGGCTGTGTTGAGAGTAAGTGAGAGCTTTTTCTCTAAGAACCACTCCTTCATTAAGTCCATCTCGAAGTGTAAAAAAGCCTTATCATAGAGGGGAAGTTCTGAAGTCTCTGCGTTTTGCATCTTCACTATCTCACTCATTGCCTCTTCGTAATATGTCTCGAAACTCTCTGTATTTAAAACATCTAAGAGGTTTTTATTGCCAAAATCTTCGATGATAAGATAACCCTTCTCTACATCTTTTTCAAAAATGAAAGGTACTTTTACCCCTGCGTTTAAGAGCCTTGAAGTAACATCTATAAAAGGCTTGAGACTCTCTAACTCCAAAGAGCTATCCATAAGTATAAAACTTTTTTCATCTTTTGTAAGTCTGTAGTACTTTCTAAAAGAGGCATCAGCACTCGCTACACTTAGCTCATAGTCTCTATATGGAGTAGTTTGCATCCACTCTCTAGCTCGCTTCATATACAGCTCCTAATACTGAGTTTTTCTTCGCACCTGTCACAGACTTTAGTTCTACTTTTTCTTTGTGTATTCGCTTATAAGCAAACCATGCAAATGCCTGAGCTTCTAGTGAATCACCATCTACTCCAAACTCATCACTGCGTTTTACCTCACATACACTTAACTCACTGAGTCTCTGCATCAAGAAGCTATTTTTTGCTCCACCACCACAGACTATAAGAGTATCTATCTCTTTATCTTTGAGTTCATTTGAGATACTGATTGCAGTAAGTTCAAGAAGTGTTCTTTGAATATTTCTTGCATTTATAGGCTCGTCTGTCATTGTTTTTTCTATATATGACTCTAACCATTGGGCATTAAAGTACTCTCTTCCTGTACTCTTTGGAGCTGATTTTTTGAAGTACTCATCCTCTAACATAGACTCCAAAAGCTCTGCGTTTATCTCCCCACCTCTTGCGAACTCTCCATCTTTATCATAAGGTTTGAGTTGTGTCTGGCTCATCCAGTAGTCAAGCAAGACATTACCACAACCACTATCATAACCCTTTAACTCCTCTCCCAAAAAAGTGAGATTTGCCATTCCACCGATGTTTAAGACTACTGCTCTTTCTTTTAGAGTTGCAAAAACAGCCTGATGAAACGCAGGAGCAAAAGGAGCACCCTGCCCACCATTTGCAACATCCATACTTCTAAAGTCTGCTACCGTTCTTATCTGCGTTTTTGCTACCATAACATTTGGACAGCCTAGTTGCATAGAAAAAGCATACTCATTGTTTGGTGCATGCCAGAGTGTTTGACCATGAAGACCTACTGCGTTTATATCGGCTGCGTTTAACTTGTATTTATCTAAAAAAACCAAGACTGCATCTGCAAAAAGATGTCCTAGTTTAGTGTTTAAAGTACCTATTTTTTGAACTGTAGTCTCTTCATTTATAAGAGTTAAAACTTCTTCTTTTAACTCTTTAGGGAAGTAAAACTCCTCCCCATAAAGAAGTTTACAAGAGTCTTCCTCTATTTCGCATAGTGCGATATCAACCCCGTCAAGACTCGTTCCACTCATAACACCGATATATAATTTACTCATATTTGCTCTACTCACTTTTACCTTTTATCTTCTGCACACATCTTATGTTTCTTGTGTAGTGTTTTCCCTTTACTGCATACTCACCTTTTTTGAAGTTTATTGTCCAGACCTCAGAAGCATCATCTGCAAACTCTGTTGTAGTCCAGTATGTCTCAGATGCCGTGTAGTTTATGCCGCTGAGTGATGCTGGTTTGTAGTTTTTGTAGTCCACTATAGTTCTTAACTCATAAAGAGTAGGCACTCTAAAGTCACTGTACTGTGCAATACTTAGCTTTGCACAATAATCTTTTGCCTCAAAATAAGTCATAGTCATATCTCTACTCTCCGCAGAATCCTGCCAAAGAAGAGAAGTGCTTGTGTCCAGGATAACATCCTTAGCACTAAGTGTCATAGAGAGTAGGAGAAGTCCACCAAGAAGAGAAAGTTTCATAATATGCCTTTGTAAGATTTATTTGTAAATATTATACTGCTATTTTTTTAAATCTATAATAAAATCTGATTTAAAATTCACTTGACAAATATCATCTTAAAGAGTCTGCAACTTCTGTATAATAATGTCTAAATTAATACAAAGTGATGAAATATGAACAAATTTACCCTACTCTTTTTAGCTCTAAGCATCTCTCTTTTTGCTCAAGATTTAAAAGTAAGAAATGAGACCTTTCCAGCTTCGCAAATGCAAGCTCAAAATGTAACAGTTGCCAAGATGTCCGCAGAGGCACTTTCAAAAGATTTACCTCATACAATAGATAAGTACACAACACTTCAAACCGTGACAAGTCAAGGTCCAACTATGATTTACACATTTATCATAAATAGTGGTTCAAAAAGTGATGAAGCCATACAAAATGAAGATAAAACAAGAATGAAAAAAGCTATAACTACAGGTGTCTGTCAATCAGCAAAACTACTCCTCGCTGCACAGATAGATATAACTTACATCTACTCAAGTGCAAAAACTAAAGCGGAGCTTTTTAGATTTGAAATTAGTCAAAAAGATTGTGTAGGTATCTAAGTTGTCCCTTCAAGAAGCTATCGGTTCCATAGATTTTTTCTCCTCACTTAGTGAGTCAGATATAAGTCAGATAGTTTCATTTTCTACTCTACATAACTACTCTAAAAACTATATAATTAACTATGAAAAAAGAGAGACAAATAAGCTTCTTTTTTTAGTAAAAGGAGTAGTAAAAGCTTACAAAATAGACAAACACTCTAACGAAATATTTTTATACTATATTTACAATAACTCTATGCTCTCTGAAATCTCTGATATAAATGCAGTAGAACTACAGACCTTTTCCAATATTGAAACCATTGAAGAGTCTGTAGTTTTATCTATTGATTACTCTAAGTTTCAAAAACATTTTTTACACAATAATCTTCTCTGTCTAGAGTTTGCAAACGAGATTATAAAACACTCTCGTGAACTACGCACACTTATTAGCAGAGAGTTTCTGTTTGATGCTGTAGGCAAGGTAGCGATGATGATTTTGTCTGACCTAGAGATGTTTAACAAACTCAAACGCCATGAGACATCTCTTATACTCCATATTCAACCTGCTACACTCTCCCGTGTCTTAACCCGCTTAAAACGAAACAAGATTATAGATATAATACATGGTAAGATTTTCATTTTAGATGAGAGAGCACTTAAAGCCATATTTGAGGATAGTTAAATGACAAAAATAAAAATAGTTGGTGCATTGATTTTTCTTTTATCTCTATTGCTTTTGTTACTTTTCAACTATTTAAATACCCAAAACAAGAATCACATTAACCTTATTAAAACAATAAATGAACAAAAAGCTTTTACTCAAGAGATTTCTAAAAATATTTTTTACATATCAAAACATAGAGAGAGTTCTACTAAACAGTTAGATAGCTCCATAAAAAGTTTTTTACAAAATATGGAAAAAAGAGATATTAATCTCCAAGGGGTTCACTCAGCAAAAGTGAAACAGCAGATTGCTAAGATAATACCTCTTTGGAATGAATTTTATATTTTAGTGCAGCAGTTTAAAGACCAAAAAAAAGTCACTACTAGCTACTCAAATATTTTACTAGAAAAAACAGTTATTGCAATTTATAACAAAAATTTAACACTAGTTGTAGAGTTCAATAAACTTTTAAATATTTCAAAAGAGTACACTTCTAGTAAGTTGTCACTCTATAAAAATATTCAGTACTCTCTTTTTAGTCTCCTTGTCTTACTTCTTTTATACCTATTTTTTCAACTGCAAAGTGTACTTGACTTTATTAACCAGTTCCGTAAAACTTCACAAAATATTATCGATAAAGCAAGCTTACAAGAGTTAGAACCTATCACACTAGAAGCTTCAACAGATGATATTTCCCAAGCAAGTGAAAATTTTAACCAGTTAGTAGAAAATATTAACGAATCAGTCAAGCACTCTACTCAATCCTTAAACCACTCCTATAAATCTCTTGAAAATGTAGAAAAAAAAGTTGAAGATCTTATGGAACTTATATATACTATGCAAGAGGATGAGTCCATAGATGATGAGTTTACAAAAAAAGAAGATACCCTTATTCAAGCACTTGAAGAGCTTACATCTTCCAGTAAAAATCTTAAAAACTTAGAACAAGCCCTACAGAATCTACTCTCAAACTCCAATAAGTAACAACTATACTTAAAATTTTAAATTAATATAATAATTTGACTTAGGTCAAATTATTACTCCTCATTTCATACTAATATTGTGTATCATTTGAGTAATATCTTATTATTCAAAGGAATTTTAAGGAGAAGATTATGAGTAAAACATTCAGTAAGCTTACTTCACTAGTTTTAGGAACTACACTCGCTGTAACAGTTGCATCTGCTGCCAGTGGTGAACTCCAAAAAGTAATGAAGGCAAGAGGCTTAACAGAAAATGATGTTATCCGTGCTGCTAAAACTTACCTACCAACTGGTGGAAGAGATGAGTTTTTAGTATTTAGTTCTGGTGGTCAAAGTGGACAAATTCTTGTTTACGGTGTTCCATCTATGAAAATATTAAAATATGTAGCTGTATTTACACCTGAGCCTTGGCAAGGGTATGGATTTGATGAAGATTCATTAAAAGTACTACGCCAAGGTAATGTCCGTGGTCGTGAAATAAATTGGGGTGATACTCACCACCCTGCACTTTCAGAAAAAGATGGAAAATATGATGGTAAATGGTTAGCGATTAATGATAAGGCTAACCCACGTATCGCTATCATCGATTTAGAAGATTTTGAAACAAAACAGATTGTTGTTAACCCTGTTTTCAAATCTGCTCACGGTGGTGCTTTCTTTACACAAGACTCAGATTATATCATTGAAGCAGCACAGTATGCTGCACCATTTGACAATAATTATCACCCAATCGATGAGTATAAAGAGACATACCGTGGTGGTGTTACTCTTTGGAAATTTGATTCTAAAAAAGGTCGTATTCAGCAAAAAGACTCTTTTACACTTGAACTTCCTCCATATATGCAAGATTTATCTGATGCAGGTAAAGGTGCCTCAGATGGTTGGGGATTTACAAACTCATTTAACACTGAAATGTACACAGGTGGAATAGAAGTTGGTATGCCACCAAATGAAGCTGGTATGTCAAGAAATGACACTGACTTCTTACATGTATATAACTGGAAAAAGTTAGCAAAACTAGCTAAAAATAAGAAAAATGTAAAAGTTGTGAATGGTATGAAAATCATTCCAATGAGTGTTGCAGTTGCAAACAATGCACTTTTCCTAATTCCTGAGCCTAAATCACCTCACGGTGTTGATGTTTCTCCTGATGGTGAGTACATTACAGTTTGTGGTAAGCTAGATACTCATGCTTCTGTTTATAAATGGAGCAAAATCAAAAAACTTATCAAAAGTAAAAAGTTTGTTGGGAAAGATCCTTATGGGATTCCTATCTTAAGTATGAAAGACTCACTACATGGTCAAGTTGAACTAGGTCTTGGGCCTTTACATAATCAGTACTCAAATGTAGATGGTGAAATTTATACTTCACTTTATGTTGATTCACAGATTGTTAAATGGAACTATAAAACACTTAAAGTTCTTGACAAAGAAAATGTTCACTACAATGTTGGACACCTTTGTGGTATGGAAGGAAAATCTGCTGACCCTCAAGGTAAGTATATTATCTCTCTTAACAAACTTGCGATTGATAGATTCCAACCTGTTGGTCCTCTTCACCCACAAAATCACCAGTTGATTGATATTTCGGGTAAAACAATGGACTTACTTGTTGATATGCCTCTACCACTAGGTGAACCTCACCAAGCAGTAGCTATTAGAGTTGAAAAATTACATCCAAAAGTAAGATACCCAATGGGTACAAACTCTAAAACTGGTAAACAACATATTGGTAAAACTCTTGCTGGTCAAGAAAGAATTGTTAGAGATGGAAATAAGGTAACTGTTTATGGAACTATGGTTCGTTCTCACATCAATCCTGAGCGTATTACAGTAAACAAGGGTGATGTTGTAACTATGCACCTTACAAACCTTGAGCGTGCTCAAGATGAGACTCATGGTTTTACAGTTGACCACTTTGATGTGCATATGTCTTTAGAGCCTGGTGAAACTTCAACTATTAAGTTCACAGCAGATATTGAGGGTGTTTTTCCTTACTACTGTACAGAGTTCTGTTCTGCACTTCACTTAGAGATGATGGGTTACATGATGGTTAAAGATCCAAACAAAAAATATGTTTCGGCTCAAAAACTTAAAATGAAAACTATGAGTAAAGCTGAATTAGAAGCTGAGTACAAAAAAACTGTTGCTGTTAATGATGCTACAGATGCTGTAATTCAATCAGTTGTTAAATTCTTAAAAGAGAATAAATTTGGCGATCATAAAGTTGTAGCTGATCTTGTAACTGATGCATTTGACCAATATGGACAAATTCCTGCACAGAAAAAACTTGCTGATGCTGCATACAAAAAAGGTGATATTGAAAAAGCTATCCTTTTTGAAAATATGATTTGGCAACTAATGGTTAAAACTGCTGATGTTGGTATTCGTGCCAAAGATGCACTTGTACGCCTTGTAGCTACTAAACAGACTAGTTCTGCACAACGTGGTGAAAAAGCATTTGGAGAAGGTGGTTGTTCTGGTTGTCACGTAATCGGTAAAGTATCTTCAGGTCCAGACCTTACAGGTGTACTTGAACGTCATGAAAATGCTGAACAATGGGTTGCTAATTTTATTAAAAATCCTGAAAAAATGTACAAAGACCTCTATGTAAAAAGCATGATTGATTACTTCAATCTTAAAATGCCTAACCAACATATGAGTGAAGACGAAGTTAAAGACATTATCCAATACCTTAAATGGGTTGACGAGAATGCAAACTTATTTTAGAAATTAAATAAGTTTTAGTAATACACGGGGGAGAGCGGAAGCTTCCCCCTCCTTTTTTATTCCTACATCTATCAAAATCTACTTACAATACTCCTTTGTTGATTTATATCATCTTCCTTTAACTAACTCTTTAGCTATAATAAACAGAATTTATAATTAATATTATAATTAAATATCTACAAGGAATTCTTATGCATCCAAGTATTATAAAAGCTCGAGTTTTTGCTATTCTGGCTCTAATTATTTTAACATTCGCTTTTACTTTCCCTATGCTCGCCTTTCATGGCGTTTTAAATAAAGTTGAAGAGGGTAAAGGGAGTGAAGTTTCCTCTTTTAGTAAATCAGTATGGAACCTTTACAGTAAAGGACGCTACAAAAGTGTCACAACAGATAAAGAAGCACATAACGACTTAGAAAAAATGATAGAGACTCAAGCCGAATTGGGTGCTGGTTCACTCCCTATTTGGGCGGTCTCACTTGAAGCTCCAAACTACCCAAAAGAAGCATTTCCAGAGGGAATTCCTGTATATTTTCACTTTGATGGATATAGTGGTGAAGTGCATGAAATGAATACCATTAACCACTATGTTGGAATGGACCCAATGTGGGTTGGTGGTACGATTGAGCGTGAGATTGGGATTTATGCTCTTTTAGCACTTTCCCTTGGTATGATATATTTCATCGCGTTTAATAACAAAATATTAAACTACCTTATGCTAGTGCCAGCATCACTTCCAGTTCTGTTCATTGCTGATTACTCCTACTGGCTCTACTGGTTTGGACATAACCTTCACGACTGGGGAGCATTTAAAATCAAACCTTTTATGCCAACAGTTTTTGGTGATGGAAAGATTGCACAGTTCATCACACACTCTTATCCAACTATAGGCTTTTATATGATAATTGCTATTAGTCTTTTAAGCCTTCTTGCATTTTTTGCAAAACAAAAAGCTATGAAAGAGATGCAGGAAGACTAAGCAGATTATGTTTAAACTACTCCTACTCACTCTTATCTCTTTTGCAAATGTTTTTGGTGCAAACCTCTTACAAGATGCAATTGACAATGCACCAGCAGGTTCTATTCTTACACTCCCTGCTGGTGTATATAAGGGAAGCATAACTATCAATAAACCTCTTACTATTATAGGAAAAGGTTCAGATGTTATCATAGATGGAGAGGGTCAAGGAACAGTTATTAAGACACTAGGTTCTTACATAACTCTTAAGAACCTTACCATACGAAATAGTGGTTCAATGCATCATACACTTGACGCTGCAATCTCAATGCAAAAGGGTAAACAGTGTGAAGTGAGTAACTGTACTATAGAAGATTGTCTGTTTGGTATCGATGCACAGATGATTAGTAACTCAATTTTTTCTCACAACTACATTACTTCTAAAGATGTGGACTTAGGTCTACGAGGCGATGGGTTAAGACTCTGGTACTCAAATGACAACATAGTCAAAAACAACTCTCTCATAAAATCACGTGACATGGTTGTTTGGTACTCTCATGGAAACCAAATTATAGAAAATATAGGAGAGCATAACAGATACTCTCTTCACTTCATGTATGCAGGGAAAAATTATGTACATAACAACTCTTACAAGTTTAACTCTGTAGGTATATTTTTTATGTACTCAAAAGATACAATAGCTACAGGAAACATTATCAAGAGTTCTTTAGGGGCTACGGGTATGGGAATTGGTCTTAAAGATGTCTCAAACTTTACAATTAAAGACAACACAGTTATCTACTGTGCACAAGGTCTCTACATAGATAGATCACCTTTTGAACCAGGTACTCATAACTGGATAGAAGGTAATAAACTTTTATACAATGCCGAAGCACTCCATTTTCACTCACTCAGTGAAAACAACATTGTTAAAGACAACACAGTGATGGGAAATATAGAAGATATAGTCAACGACAGTAGAGGTTCAAAAACAAATGAAAATGAGATAGAGGGGAACTACTGGGACAACTATGCAGGCTTTGATAGAGATAACGATAATGTAGGAGACACACCACACCGTGTTTATCAGTATGCAGACCAACTCTGGGTATATAACCCTGATGTAAAGTTTTTTTACGGTTCACCTGTTATTTCACTGTTAAACTTTTTAGCAAAACTAGCACCATTTTCAAAACCACTTTTTTTACTTGAAGATACAAAACCTAAAGTTAGGATAGAAGGATAAACAATGGCAAAAATTCAAACAGATAGACGAGATTTTATCAAGTACTCTACTCTTGGTATTTTAGGAGCTGTTCTGGGTGGCGGGATAATTTTTAGTCCCTACCCTCTACGAGCAGAAAATAGACTTCGCCCTCCTGGAGCAGTTGCTGAAAAAGAGTTCTTAGCTCTGTGTATAAAATGTGGACAGTGTCTTCAAGTCTGCCCTTACCACTCTATAGAACTTTCAGATATTGGTATGGGATATGGTCTTGGAACACCCTATATAGATGCCAATGTACGTGGATGTTATGCTTGTGAAGCAGTTCCATGTGTTTTAGCATGTCCTAGTGGAGCACTTGACCACCATACTGAAAAAGCAACAGATATTAAGATGGGCATAGCCGTTTTAGAGAACCCTAGAACTTGTTTAGCTATTACAAACCAGCCTGTTGCAGCAGGTTATGCCGATAAGATGAAAGCCTTTCATGCAAGTGTTACAAACCTCAACCCATTAGAAGAGAAACTGATGGAAAAGTTTGATGGGTATGAGGGTAAAGATTGTACTCTCTGTGCAGATATGTGTCCGATGCCAAACCCACTCAGTGCCATTGAGATGGTAACAACAGGTGTAGGGATTACTAAACCGATGATATATGATGGATGTACCGGTTGTGGTGTATGTCAAGAGGTGTGTCCAACATCAGTACCATCAATTGTTATTAAGCCAGGCATAACGTATGAAGAATACTATGCAAACAAAGATTAAGGGGAAGATATGAAAACGAAAATTATATTACTAGCTTCAAGTTTATTACTACTTACAAGTTTTAGTGGATGTGGAGACAAACAAGACAAAGAGTCTACTCAAAAAGTACAAAACACTATGCAGGGTGCACCTATTATTGAAGTGACACATAACAACAATGCAAAAGAGATAAAGGTAGCCCAAAAAGCTGCTGATGCAAATCAGAGTAAGTCTTACTACCTTGGCTACAATGTTAACAGTGAATATGATGAAAACTCTCAACCAGCCAATGAAGATGCAGCAGTAAGAGTAAAACCAAGAACTTCTGTCGATGCAAATATGCATGTTAGAAGTCCCTATGAAAAGATTCAAGTCTCACTACTTGTGAGAAAAATGAGTAAAAAGTTTATTGTAAAGTGTTCGGCTTGTCATAATGACTATGCAAATGGAATCATTGGCCCATCTCTTCTTAACAAAGATGCAGAGACTATCTTTAACAAAATTGCTGATTTTAAAAGTGGTAAAAAATCAAATCCACTTATGAGTGACTTAATCAATATGATGAGTGATGATGAGATACGAGAAATGGCAGAAGAGATTTACCAATTTAACCAAGAAATTCAATCAATGAAGGAAAAATAATGAAGAACATTATAGTAGGAATTTTCACACTTATAACTTTAGGGCTTATGGCATGGACAGCATCAGTAGGTGGAGCATACCACGGTGGTCAATACAATAAAGTCATAGAAGACTTTGGCGACACAATGACAAACGCAGCTACTATTGCGATACCCCAAGAGAAGTCAGATAGAGAAAAAGAAAATGAAGCTCTCTCAGCACTTAGAGATAAGGCTGGTAATGCTGGTGCCTTTAAAGTTTCACAGCAGTACAAAAGTAAATGTTCATCGTGCCATGGTGTAAACGGTTCAGGCTTTCAAAATGGTAAAAAAATGATGGGTCCAAAACTAATTGGTCAGAGTGCAGATGTACTCTACAAAGATTTAATTGACTTCAAAGATGGTCGTAAAGAGAACATGATTATGAAAGGTCTGCTTATGAAACTTAGTGAAGAAGATTTAAGAGAATTAGCTGATGAGATTGGCGAGTTTCCAGCTCGTGCAAAAGCAATGAAAAACGGTAAATAATTTAAAGCTAAAGGTACTCAGATGGATAAGTATAACAATCGTGAAACCATAAAAAATACAACTTTTTGGTCAACTTTTTTTGATACAACACGAGATGGTAAAAAGAAATTTTCTTACAGAATGAAGCGATGGATTTTAGTTATATCTATTCATCTACTTTTCTTTTTATCATTTTTTATAGATTTACAGATGCTCGAAGGTACTCTAAGTGGTTCTAGGTTCTTAGGCTTTCATATGATAGACCCATTTATGACTATGGAGATGTTTCTTTCTACATACCATATGCCTGTTAATATTATTATCGGTACTTCGACTATTGTCCTCGTCTATCTTCTTGTTGGTGGTAGAAGTTACTGTGCATGGGTCTGTCCTTATGGGATTTTAAGTGAAATTGGCGAAAAATGGCACAACACACTAGTCAAAAAGAAAATTATAAAAAGTAGAAAGTTCGACCACAGAGTAAGACATATCTTCTGGGCAATCTTTCTGATTTTATCTTTTACAAGTGGTTTCATAGTTTTTGAGACCTTTAATGTGATTGGTATTTTAAGTCGTGCTATCGCTTATGGATGGAGTGTTGCACTTATCTGGGTTGCTGTTGTTTTTGCTATGGAGGTTTTCTTCTCTCGTCGTGCTTGGTGTACTTACATCTGTCCGGTTGGAACAACTTATGGTTACATCGGTAAAGTCTCTGCTCTTAGAATAGAGTGGAATGACAACTGCGATAGCTGTATGGTCTGCCATGATGTCTGTTTTGAGCCTCAAGTTCTTGAAATCACAAAAGCAAAATATAAAAAACAGATAGATGAAAAAGAGATAGTCACTCAGTATATTACTGGTGCAGACTGTACACTTTGTGGTCGCTGTGTAGATGTTTGTCATGAAGATGCATTAAAATTTGATTTTAGATTAAAAGGTCTGGTATAAAGTATGATAAAAGTCTCAAATCTCACTAAAAAATTTGGCTCTCATGTATCACTCGATAGTGTAAACTGTGAATTTAACAAAAATGAGTCTATAGCACTCATGGGTGCAAATGGTGCAGGAAAAACAACTCTTATTCGTTCTATTTTAGGCTATTATCACCCAAATAGCGGAGAGGTTCTCATCAATGGGCTTGACCCTATCAAAGAGAGAACAAAGGTGCTTAAAGATATAAGTTTTGTACCCCAACTTCCACCTCCAATCAAACTCAGTATTGGTGAGTTAATGCAGTACATTAGCATAAGTGCCGATGTCGACAAAGAGCTTATAAGCCACTATGCAGGTGAGATGAAACTCGACATAAAAGCAAATATGAATAAGTCTTTTTTCAAACTTAGTGGTGGAATGAAACAGAAACTTCTCATTGCTATTTCACTTGCTAAAAAGAGTGACATAATTATCTATGATGAGCCAACGGCTAACCTTGACCCAAAAGCAAGAGATGATTTTTACAGACTTCTCAAGCAAAATGAAGAGGAGAAAGTTCTACTTTTTGTAACTCACAGACTTGAAGAGGTTCAAGATTTAGTAAACAGACAGATCTATATGGATTTAGGAAAGATTGTATCAGATGAAAAAGTTTAAACTTCTTTTTGTAACATTTTTTACAATTTTTTCTTTCTCTGCTTGTAACTCAACGCAGAGTGAAATCAAACAGAACAGTCATATCTGCCCTCAATGTAACATGGAACTACCACGTTCAAATGTTCATACAGCAACGGCAGAAGTAGATGATGATATAAAGTACTTTGACGATGTAGGCTGTATGGTTTTATGGGCTCAAAAACATAATGTGGATTTACTAAAATCTAAGGTTCGAGTTTTTTCAAATGACACTCTAAAGTACATAGATACAAAGAGTGCATTTTACAGCATAAACGAAACCACACCTATGCATTATGGGTTTTCAGCGTATGAAAAACCAAAAGAAGGTGTCATTAGTTTTGATGAGATGCAGATAAGAATGTTACGAGGTGAGCACATGGCAAATCCAAAAATTAGAAAACATATACTGGGGTATTAATGAAAAATTTATTTTTAATCGCATACTTAGACCT
>Ga0256824_10000690_pt1 | contig 13093 bp, 23 predicted proteins | sample CV67metaG_FD_191570 | JGI IMG/M metagenome (GOLD analysis project Ga0256824, IMG submission 191570) | Hydrothermal vent microbial communities from East Pacific Rise, Pacific Ocean - CV67 | ecosystem: Environmental > Aquatic > Marine > Hydrothermal vents | place: Pacific Ocean: East Pacific Rise...
TTTATTTAAGAACTTTTCAGCTCTCAACAGTTCTTTATTCTCTACCAGAAAAGTTAAAACACGACTACACATTTTTCATTCCTTTGAATCTAAAAATAAATAACAATACGAGTACCCATTGCGACATTCCCATAATACCTAGGGCTAAAAGACTTGTTACCCCTCCATTGGGGAGAATATTCCAAGCAAAAAAAGAGAAAGGCATTCCAGTGATTGTAAGGTAGAAAAACCCACTCACTCCATACCCTGCATCCATTATGGACAGTATAATCCACAGCATTGTCCAGATAGAATACATTGAGGCAAGGACAAAGATCTTTTTGTTTTTTGGCTTCATGTTATCTTACCTTCTCTCGTACCAGATACGCTGACCTGGATCTTTTCTAATTGTTGAGAATTCATAAGGAAAACAATTCCTGTTTAGTTTATAAAAATCATTTTTATTTCTTGGGTGGTCTACATACTCTATCACTTTTTTATTCTTGGTAAATACTATAATATTTACGCTGTCACTTGAAGATATATTTGTCCTACTTTCCATATCCCAGTCAAAACCAAGGATCTCTGACACATCACCATTAGAAGAATATGGTCCAAAAATGCATACCTTGTCAAATTTGAGTGAGGTTGCTTCTGAAAAGTTTACCGTATCTCCTTGTTTGTAAATATTTTCACTTATGTTTTCACCCATATTTGCCAGTACAAGGAAGAGAATAGTTGCGATGATTGCAGGCAGTAGTATTTTTATATAAAAGTACCTTCTTCGTCCCTTTGCACAATTTATTGCACATCTCAGTAAAATGTAATACCATAAAGACAAAAGACCATACGTCAGCCCCAAAGTCCATACCGTAACTTCCTTGAGCTTCTCAAAATCTTGATACACAAAATGACAAACAATACCGGACAAGATAGCTGAAACAATGACAAGAGGTATCCAAATATATGCTCTTCCTCCCCAGATGAATTTCCTGTAACTATTTATGTGCTCAACCTTACCGAGGCATTTTTCATCGACAACGTATTCTTTGCCCCAGTCGAAGATCTTAAATTTTTTGTTAGGTGTTTTCATTCTTCCCACTCACCACAAACAGGGTCTTTAAAAACATCTCTGCCTTTTACATACTTCTCAGAATCACTTTCTATTTTTTCTTTAGTACTGATCCAGAAATAAGAAGTAAACTCCTTGCTTCCCTTTTTATGTGTGGTGCGACCTCCACCCATAGCCATTTTCTTTGCTTCTTTATTTCCTTTATCAGAATAGTAATAATATTCAGAGTAAGTCGGTACATGATATTTGTTTGGATTTTCAACAATAGTTAATCTCGAAGAAGTTTCTAAAATACCATTTTTAGGAATCTTTAAAAGAAGAGCATCTCCCTCTATTTTTAAAGCAGGGGAGCCTTTTTTCTCATAGGTTATACAAACCCACCCTCTATACCCTTCAGAAAAAAAATACTTCTTACCTTCCTGTGGATGAAAAGCATAGAACATCAGACCCATATACGCTGCAATCAAAACAAACAGTATGATCATTATTTTTTTAAATGTTTTCATTTTGATTATTCCTTTGATTTAAAATCTTAAAATTATTCCCACAGTTAAAACAACAAATGTCACTACAGGTATTAATATTATAAGTTGGTCCCCCAATAAAATTGGCTTTGAAGCCTCATCCTTATCAGTTACAAGTACAGTTAAGGCATAGCCTACAATGTATCCCACGACTCCATATACAGGAGCAACTCCAAAAATAAGTGCCGTAGTTGATGAACCAGTAAGGTCAAAGTCATCTCCAAATAACGGTTCATATAAGACTAATAAAGGGAGCCCTCCTGAAAGCATCCCAGCAAATAAGTTCCTATAGTACAAAGTCCTATTCTTTTTTGTAAAATAATGAAAAGAGAGAAGTAACCCAATACCTAAAGGTAATGCCGAAGTTATTGTGTAAAGTAAATCCAAAACTATTTCTCCCTTTTATATTGGAAAGTCATAGTGGGTACTTTCTTTGGTTTATTAATCACCTCCACCACCTCCATCTCCACCACCGGAATCTCCGTCGGCAAAAGCACTATAATCATTCATGTCAGGATCGTATCCATTTATGTTTTCACTAGGCGTCTCTACAAAAAAGACATATCCTAGCATTGCAAAGATCCAAGGTATCTGAGCGTAGTTTTTCTCTTTGAACTTGATATCTCGATTAATCATTAAAGCTACAAACATTGAGCCAAACAGAGGGATTAACCAAACAATAAACCCTTGCCCTATCTTCTGTGATTTGTCATACCCGTCATCGATATAAAGACGATATGATGTAATGCTATTTAAGACCAGCAGGTATAGTATAAAGCCAATAATTAAGTAAGTTTGCATATTAATATCCTTTTATTTTTCTATTGCACGACTGGTGTAAGGTTTTGCATCTTTGTTGAGCAAATCAATAATGATGCTTTCATCAAAAGCTTGATAATAGCTTTGACTCCATATATATACTTCTTTCCTGCATAAATGATAAAACTCTGGATTTTCAGTCCTTTTAAGTATGTTCTGAAGGCTCCCAGCTTGTGTGATCTTAAAGTCTTTGAGGGGATATTGATATAGGTCAAAAAATATTTTCGATGGAGACCTTTCTTCGCAGGTGTCAACAAACACGGTTGGTATTCCTTGCACCGATGCATCAAACGCCGTGGTAGATTTGCTGGTAATATGGAGAGAAATGTCGCTGAAATTTGTAAGTGATTTTGTGTCATCAATAAATGAAATAAACGAATAATTTTTTTTAAAAATCAAAGGATCCCCCCTTTCATACCTTGGATGATTTTTGAATAATATGTGATACCCGTTAAGGCTAAGGTAGTCTGCGTTCCTCTCAACAATCTCTTTTATACTCTGGTAGTACCTGCTGTTATTCTCCATGTCAACATTTTGGAGGGTGTAGAGAATTGTTTTGTTGTTGTTTTTCTTTTTTAGAGGAGAAATTTCGCGGTAGTACCCTAGTGAAATAACATTCTTTGCAAAATAGGGAAGTCTCCCTGGACATCTCTTGTATACATCGCAAAAACCTTTTCCGTATGTTAAGTAGTAGGTGTTTGTGTTTAGGCTATTTTTTCTGAAGAAGTTTATCTCCCTGGTTTCCCTATCATCAGCACACCAAAATACCCCATGCTGATATTCCGCAAATGTGGTGTTCTTGTATATGAATTTTAAAAATGCGACATTTTCATACCCCACAAGAGTAATGAATAGTTTTGTTTCCAAATTTCTAAAGAATAGTTTTTTTAAAATTCCTGCTACAGCTCTCTCTCTCTTAATCCACTGCGGGCCAAGCCCATTATCTGTGTGTTTTACCCTAACAACTTGTCGTAGCTTTGTGCGTAGATAGTTGATAAAATTAAAGGGTATGGCGTTTTTATTTTCTAGGTATGGATACCCTGTCTCATCTTGAACATGCCTAGACTCCAACAGGAGATATTTGTGTCCTTTCTTTTTGCACAACTCTAAAAAAGGATGCAGCAATACATTCTCCCCCTCTTCTCTATTGAATGTATTTCTGTATATGAAAACTATGTCATATTTTTTTTTCACAAAGAAGAGCTTCCCGAAGAAGAGTGCAGAAAGAAGGTTATTCCTTATCCTCCACTTCACTCTTGCCCTCTTGTTATACGCATTATTCTTTTTCACAGGTGTCCTTTTTGTTTGGACAAAATACTAACAGTGCTTTCTCCGCTGTAGCCTTATCTCTTTCACTATCAATAAACCCAGTTATATGTTTATCTTTTCTCTGAAATATATACACGGAAGTTCGCTCTTTAGGAAAAGAAACTATATACACGTTGCAGCTACTATTTTGGACATAGACAACATTTTCACTTTTTTTTGATTTATCTATCTCTACATACCGATCCTCATCTCTGGAATAGCTGATACTTATCCCAAGAGAAACTATCTGTTCCCTCTTAGGTGAAAATAAAGACTCTTTTTTTTCAATGAAAACTGCCGTAAAAAGTTGTTTTTCATCGTTTAATTCTATTTTATATTCTGAAAAAGGTAATAGATATTGCTCCCTACCTTTATCTCCCCCCTCAGCCACACCAAAAAGAAATGATGTCCTTGGTGCAGGAATAGTAAACCCATTTACTTCAAAAGATTTTGGAGAAAAATAGCCCATAAAAAAAGCACCATAAAGAGTATAAGAGAGCAAAGCAAGTGAAATTATAAAGATAGATATTTTAGTACTTTTATTTTTCATAAATTTTTCCTTTCAAATAGTATATTTTAATAAATCATGACAGATCACTTTTTAAGGAGCGACCCCTCTCCTTACAATGATTTTTCCTTCACGCTTCACCTCTACCGTTGCTGTACTCCCGGATGGAACATTTTTCATATAATCCATAAACTGTTTATTGGTGACATTATCGATACGATTAGTGCCCTCTCCTACCGCCATGATAGAATCTTTTACGTCCAACCCTAGTCTGACATTTGAAGGCATCCCGTAGGCGTAGTCTTGGATGTAGCAGCGTATTACGTTCTCCGGCTCTGTCTTTACTCTATTTTTATCTTTAGGATAAAACCAATACCCACAAGTGTACCCCCAACGATACTTCTTCCAATCGGGATGTACTTCTTTTGGGAGGAAGGGATAGCCGTTTGAGTCAAAGCCGTATCCGTCAAAGGCAAAAGCATAATACATGCCTTCCTTCTCTAATCGTTTCTCTTTATCAAAATGCATCTGCATACTTTGATTAAATCTTAACATTTGAGCCATGCTCGCAATGTCTAGTTTCCAATTTCCCTCTTCTTTTTTGAAAAAATAAGGGGAACAGGCACGGTTTTTATCATAAGGGAGGACTGCTAAGACTGCGTGAGTTCTTTTTTTATTGTAAATAATTTTATTCAACTTTTCACACTTGGCAACATTCTCAACCTCGTGATCTTGATTGATATCTGTAACAACCCATTCTGAAAAGAATTTTTTTGTAGTGTCTGTATAAATGTCTAGGTCAGGATTTTTATTATGGTCTTCATTGGCTTTCATATACTTTTTCATTACGTCTTCGGGAGTATCCCTCTGGTGAGATTTAACAAAGCCACCTTTTTTTGCGTCTGGGTCTGATACTCCGATATGAGCTTTCTCTTTTGCCCCACCGCCAATAGACTTGCTTTTCATAGGAGGCATAAACTCTTTTCCATCCACAGCTTCAACAGCTCTATCATAAGCAAGCTCAGTCATCATGTAAACACCGTCACCAATTTTTCTTTCTCTCAAATAGGGGATCATTCCTTTTCTTTCAACGTAAGATACAAATGCGTCTGTATAGATAGGCTCAAGTGCCATAGAAACCTCTAACCTTACCCTGTCTTGTTCTGTGTTGATTATGAGCAATAAAGCCTTGCCACTCTTGCTACGGCTCTTTTTTTGTGCATTCTTGAACTCTTTGTTTGAAAAAGTGTTTACATCTTGTTTTGATGAAGTGGTAATTACCCTGAAGTCTATGTCAAATCTTTCCAAGAGAGCTTTGTTGTACCCCTCATATAGCTTATCTTCCTCTCTCGTGTTTTCTATTACGAGCGCATTGTCCTTCACTATATCATTGAATCCTATTTCTTCCTGGCATCCCACAATCATTGCAGATAAACCCGCAATTATTATGGCATTTATAAATGTGTGTTTCATTTTATCCCCAATGTTTCTATATGTCTATTTCGTATTTTTTCTTCGCAGACTCATCTGCTTCAAAATATGCTTTTCTGTTGAACCCGGCTACACTTGATACAATATTTGCAGGCAAGGATCTTTTGTATGCATTAAAATCCCCCACATCTTCATTGAAGTTCATTCGGGTTATGTTTACCCTATTCTCTGACCCCTCTATTTGAGACTGGAGTTGGAGGAATTGATCTGAAGATCTGAGTTCCGGGTATTTCTCTGAAACTGCAAGAAGTTTTGATATTCCTATGTTCATCTGTTTATCCATCTGCGCGAGTTTTTTTATCCCCTCTTCTGTTGGAGGCGCGTGTGATCCTGTTTTTCCTCCAATGTTTGATCTTATTTTGGCAACACTTTCAAATACTTCCTTTTCATGTTTAGCATAAGACTTCACCACCCTAACTAAATTAGGGAGAAGGTCTGCCTTTCTCTGGATATTGCTTTCTACTTGAGACCACGATTTTTTTACTCTCTCATCCTTTAATACAAGCTGGTTGTATTCATACACAAACCAAGCAAGCACCAAAATCACAATCAACATAGGTGCAAGCACCAACTTTAAATTTGATCTACTGTTTTCTTCTATCATATAATATCCTTTAGTCTTTATTTCATTTTTGGAGTATTCTAGCTAACGATAATCAAAACCTTGGAAGCTTTCCAATTATTTTCCCTAAAGAATTCGGGAACAGTTTTTTACTTCTTTGTGCCTCTTCTCTCATCCTCTGCGCGCGATCCTTTCCGTTTTTGGTAGTCTCTTTTAATTCTTTTATGGTTTTCATTGCAAAGATTATGGGATCTTCCCTTTGCACAGAAGAAACGCTCGGCACTTCTTCTTCTTCTAGTAGTTGCATTAATCTCTCAGAAAGTTCTTTTTCCATAACCATCTGGGTATGGTTTTCAGCCTCTAGGTTTTGTATTTTGCCAGACATCTCCCAAAACATAGTATATTTTGCCTGTGCATATATTTGAAGAAAAAAATAGAACATAGTTATCAGTAGTAACCCTAAAATAACTATGGTGTTTCCCACACTGATCCCCGAGGAAATAGGTGCATTTAGTGATGCCCCCACATCTTCTACTGGGGCTAGAATGTGCTCCCCTCCCATGCTCACTAAGGTATAGCCAGCAATAACAGCAATTAGCCCCGCCCCGATATACCCCAAAGGCATTCTAAAATCTTCATTCTTCTCTCTCTCTTCGCTGTTTTTACTTAATGAGTTTAATTTTTTAGCTTGGGATTCTGTAAAAATCCCTTTTTGCTTTAGCTCCTCTATCTTCTTTCTATACTCCACCATTGATCTCCTGTATGATTTTTATTCCCTCTTCTGGAGAGATGTTTTTTAATTCAACATCCTTCAGTGTTTTTGCTACCATATCTTCATCTTCTCTCTTTTTAGCGCCTAGCTCCGAAGACAACGCTTTGAGTCTTCTTTTTAGTGTAGGATAACTGGTATTCAAGTCTTCTGCCATCTCTTTCAAGTTTCCCCCGTGCAAAATAAGTGCTTCTGCTAAAGAAATATTTTCAACAGAAAGCCTAGAAAGCCTGTGGAAGTAGAACATCCCCTTGTATTCTGTTTTGCATGAAGGACAAGATAGTGACGTAATTTGAAGATCACCTTCACAAATTAAACATTCTGTCATTTATTTACCCTATTTTTAAATTTAATTAAATAATTATAGTCTTTTTTTAAATTATAGTCAAGTATTATTTTTATTTTTAAAAATAATTTCTTTTTTTATTTGGTTTTTATGTTATACTCCTGGTTAACCAAAAAAAGGAATTATATATGAATATAAAGTTAAGTACAATGCTACTATCAACCATCCTGTTGAGTTCTTTAGCGATAGCCTCCAATACTGACAAAGTTGCTCCAATAGCACCAGGAGAACCTTATCCAGGAGAGTTTCAGTCAAACAAGACGGCTTGGGCTCAAGTAGAAGGAAAAGTTGTTGAAACTAGAACTGTCGGGAAAAATACTTTTGAGGTTCTTCTCGAAAATACAAGAGTCCACCAGAGAGCTGGTAAGGCACCTATCGTGAGAAAGATGGTGATGCTCCTAAAGTTCTACTCTTCTACAAAATATGAGTTTGATGAAGACTTGCGCGTGGACGCTGACAATATTAAAGTTGTTGCAGAGAAATATTTACATATTGGGAGCAATATCTCAGTAAAGGGTTCTTTAGTTTCAGAGAGATCTAATTCCACTAGAGACAAAAGATCTTCCCATTTTATCAATGTAAAAAAACTAAAGGTCATATCGGACACTAAGCCGATCACCCCCTGGCCTCTTATTCCACCCCCAGAGTGTAGTGAAGTTACGCCCTGCTAAGAGTCTGCCTTTCCACCTTTAAGCATCTTGTTTTTTGACAGATGCTTTCTTCCCCACCTAATCAAACCATAAACACTAATCAGTGCCCACGACGACTCTATTAAAGCAGATGGCAGATTCCAGCTACTTCTCAAACTAAAAAGAATAAGCAGTGAGCCTCCCATATTTAAAAATGAAAACCAGAATCCACTTTGGTTGATCCTCTGTATTTGTAACATAAGGTAAGCCCCCAAAACAAGCACTACTCCAAAAATCCCCACAATCTCATCGGCACTATAATTGACATTCATCTACTCCCCCTTTTTTTACAGTATTTCACAACACCCATACGCTTAGTTGAATGCTTCAAGTATTGAGGATATTTTTTTGTCCCCTAGCCCCTTGACAGTCTTTAATTCTTTTTCTGATGCGTGTGCTATGTTTTTAATGGTTCCGAAGTTCTCAATTAGTTTTCTAGCTAACTTGTAGTTTATCCCCGGTATCCCCTCTAAAACAAAGGCCTTTTTATCCAAAAGAAGCTCAGGCGTCTTCTTTCTAAGCATGAGAGGGTTTTCTAGTCCATTCTTGCTATGTGTGGCGATTTTCAATATCGTATATGCGGAATGATGAATATTGTAGGTGCTCCAAGTTGACACTCCCTGTATCACAGCCAAATAGCTCAAGGCGCCATCTATTGCTTGGATTTTCATACGCTGGGAGTTTTTATGGCAATCTCCCTCCAACAATATGATAGCCACATATTCGTTTTGTATCTTTAGCCTTTCTGATTGATAAAACAATCTTTTATCCTCATCAATAATACTCGCTTCAAAATCAGTAGTCCTATTCTCTGTTGCACAGTTCTTTCTTTCTATTATGACCTCTTCATTTATTATAATGTCCCCAAGAGGGAGAGCTTCCACGGATACTTCCACTTCGGGGTGGGATGAGATTAACTCTATAAGTTCCTGTGGCTCCCGGTGGTCTATTCGTATTTTAACAGGCTCTTTGAATTTAATTGAATTCAGTTCAAGTCGTGATGCTTCCAATTTTCTGTCTAGCATTTGCTCGGAGCCGTATGTTTTTTTTGAAAAAGATTGAGAAGACTCGTTCCTTTTTTGTGGCTTTTTTGAATTTATTTTTTCCACCAGAAGATTAAAATCAATCTCACCTCTTGGAACTCCCAGAATCAACTCAACCCCTGAAAAAACCATCTCTTTTTCCTCGATATTTAATTCAGATAAACTATTTTTCAAAAGAGCTTTTCCTTTACTGTTTTGAAAAAATGTTTTTCCGCTAACCCCTATTAGCCCATTAATATATATTCTGTCTTGGAAATCAGTTTTCCAGTGTCCGAAGGTCATAGATATCTCCTCTGCCGAAAGGCATTTTTCTTATTGTACCTCTTTTATAAAAAAAACGATAATTCCCTATCGCACCATCTTCTTGACTTGTGTTTTTGGTTTAAAAATGGTATAATACTCTATATTAATAAAAAGGACAACTTAATGGATGAATATATAGTTATTGAAGAAGGTAGTCGTGGAAAATTTACAAAACTTGTGAATCAGAAACTAAAAGAAGGCTACTCTTTAGCCGGGGGTCTCTCTATTGCAATTGGAGGAGAATACCTTCAAGCCTTGCAATTAAAGGACAAGAAGTAATTCTCTTCGTCTTTGTATTTTTGAAAGCAGTTATTTTTGCTGCTTTTTTTCATTGCATCAAACCTCTTAAACCACACCTCTTTATCTTTAATCTTATGATACGCATCATTGTTTTTCGTCGGTAACATTGCCTCCTTCTCTAGGATAAAGAATAATTCCTGCCCTCCCACCCATATAGTTTCATTGTTGTCAAAAATACCTCTATATTGTGTCATAGGGGAAGGTCCAGAGTCTATGGTACTTATTCCCCACTTTTCGGTCTTTATTATATCTCCCATAATGTGTATCCTTGTCCCCTCAGGAAGAATCTCTCCCTTTGTGCCAAAATCCAAACACTGATCTGCAATTGCTCCCCCTACCAGGTGGACGCACAGATAGCTTTCTTCTTTTTTTATTTTAAAATACGAATACCCTCTCCCTCCGTATATTTTATAAAACAAAATTTTATTGTTTGAATATATATATGACTCAGAAACATATCCTTTTATTTCTTCTTCTTTCACCCCACTACAACCCTTTACGTATATTAGCGCAGCCACCGCCAGTAGTGTCAACAAAAAAAGTTTTCTTTTGCCTTGCATAAATTTCACATCTTTCCTTTTTCAGACAGCACGAATGAACATATACCACTCAACACTCTCTTCACTATTTTTGAACACCTTGTAGTTGACACTCCCATTTCTTTTGCTAACTCAGAGTAGGTTATCCCCTTAGATCTCCTATTTAATGCAAACACTTCTCTGCCAACATCCGCATTTTTTTGTGCTACCTCTCTCTCTTTAAAATACCTTTTGACCTCTTCCGTGTTCACCTCAAGACCTTCTCTCTTCCACTCAGTACAGTTTTTAGGCAACTCTTCTGAAAGAAAGGTCTTCATGTCAGCATCCTCTTTAAGCACAACACCTTCATACGGAGAAGGATTCTCTCTTTTCTCTTTCTCTTCTAGGAGAGCTTTATATTTATCCCTCAGCGCCTTTTCTCTTTTTTTAATTTCAGATCTTGTTCTCTTTTCTTCCTTCACGATAAAACTAAGCTCCTCCTTGAGTATACCAAGCTCCGCCTCTTCCGTTTCAATCTTCCGCTCTTCTTCCTCTATATTAAATGTACTCATTATGCTCTATCCTTTATAACCTTTTTTGTGTATAGTATATTATACTTATAATTATATAAAAAAACAACAATGAAGTGTTCGGCTAGGTGACTATCAATATTTAAAAAAATAATGACTCCAAAAAAAGTATTCTATTGTATTAATATGGTATAATATACTATACATACAAAGGAGTATTATGTCAAACAAACTCGGAGAATTTATTTTAAGAGACACCGATTTCGAGGAACGTGCAAAAGAAATGGGGTTTTCCTCTGGTGATGTTTCTGAGATCCTTTTGGCTGCACAGCGTCTCAACAAGAACAAAAAAGAGCCCTCTGGTTGCCCTGACTGCAAAAGTGTCAACATTGCTGCCCGTGAATTTGAGGGAGAGGCGTTCTGGAGAAAGGTTGATTGCAAAAACTGTGGACTGACATGGGTAGAATATTTTAAGTTTCATGATTGGGAATATGAAGATTAATTACCGTACCACTAGGCTATCCTCACAGATAGCCCCCACTATCTTACTTACCTTTTGAGGTCATGTAAACACCTTCGCACATTTCCCTCTCTCCTCCTCTTTCGACTCCATAGTGGACCAAAATACATGTCCCTTTTTTTAGGCGATCGACTTCGGCTTGTGCCCTTCTTGCTCTTTCTTGTTTTGAACCACATTCACCAATGATATTTCCGGCATCATATATCCACATTTTAACTCCTCTTATTATATAGTATATTATACCATAATTTAAGTATATTTGTGATATAATATACTTATCCAAGAAGTTAAAGACTTCGGAATAATTTCAAAAAGAGGTATCGAAAATGGAAGAGTTAGTATTTTTTTTAAAAGAACAGCACCCCACAAACAATAGACTTCACGATCTGTCAACATTAGACAAAGAATTGTCTCTGGACTTAAAGAGTGAAATTTTTGATAAAAAAAATGTGACGCCGGACATGACACGAAAATACTCAAATAAAGTTTTGGAACTGCTAAAAACTATTTATGGCAAATTAAGAGTTGAGGAAATCATTGAAAGAAACAATGACCTTCTGATATCATTCGTTTATGGTGACAATACATTCAAGGACAGTGGAGTAACCTTGCCATCTTGTGTTGGCAAAGATAGAGTTACGTTCTACGGAGAGGCTGGCTTATTCCACTTGTCTATCACAAAAGAGCCAAAGTTTCTTATGTTGTCCAAAGCCAAACTAGACGCAGATTATATATTTGGAAAACTTGTGGCAGCGGATAGATGCCACGAATGCTAATGGCTACTACAATTAAAAAGGAAATTCCAATGAGTGTGAAAAATGAAGATTTATTAAGTATGTTTCAGCAAGGGAACAAGGCGATGGAAGAAGCAGTTCTTTCCTCTGGTATTACATTTGGCACCATGAGAAAGGCTCAGAAATGGCGACCTCCTTCTAAAATGCCAAAGGATTTTGTGGCTATCAGTAAAGTTTTGCAAACTTTCGTGACAACATAAACATAATAAAAAAAGGTGTATTCTATGGGAGTGAGTGTAAAAAATGGGAGATCGTGTCCAATGTGTGAATATCTAACTGATGAAATGGCTAATCCTATTGGTCTTTCGGCTGGGTGGTACACAGAAGACATAGTTAAGGACGCAGACTTTTACCCTTGCCCTCATATTATTCCTGACGGACAGGAGGAAATTCTGAACTCTGCTGTTTCTCATTACGAGGAACTACTAAGAGACTTGAGGCGTCAAAGAAAGCTTGTGATCAAAGCAAAACAGAACAACCTCCAAGTAAATGGAGCATAGGTATTAATATTATGGATGATGCTTTTTTAGAACTTATATTAAAGTCACTAAAAGGGAAACCTGTTTTAGAACTTCCCGGCTTTAGAATAGTAAGCGACTGCAATATTTTTGCTGTGTCTTTAGTTATAAATGATGAGTTTGTGGTTTATAGAGAAAAGGGGGCAAATAAAGATATCTCTTTCTCCACCAGTCTCAACCTAAGTGCTCTACAAAAAGAGATTGATGCAGTTTCCAAATAGCCAGCGACTCAAGAATTAACCCATCGTAAGTTAATTAAGTAAACCTCAACGACATTTTCAAATTAATCATTTTATAACAGGTGTTTATTATGTTTTATATGGTATAATATACTATATAAGACAAAGGATTGATATGTCAGTAAATCAACTATTGAGAGAAGTAAAAAATGCCGGTGAAGACTACGAGTGGTATCCCACAACGAATGAGATCATCAAGGCTCTACGCGAAGATATTTTTAAAACAGAAAAACAGAACGTCCCCTACCCATCCATAAGCAT
>Ga0256824_10000691_pt1 | contig 13087 bp, 15 predicted proteins | sample CV67metaG_FD_191570 | JGI IMG/M metagenome (GOLD analysis project Ga0256824, IMG submission 191570) | Hydrothermal vent microbial communities from East Pacific Rise, Pacific Ocean - CV67 | ecosystem: Environmental > Aquatic > Marine > Hydrothermal vents | place: Pacific Ocean: East Pacific Rise...
CTCTAAACTAGAGCAATTTGGACACTTTTTTTAACTTCTTTACAGCCATTTGTAGATAAACCCTCTTTTATGTCTACTATACCGTACTTCGAGTAGGTTTTCAGCCTCACGTTTTTTTCATTACATCGAAAATGCTTTATCTCTATAAGGGATGAGTGCTTTATACGCTTCACCTTCTGACAACGCTTTTATAATGGCATCATCTTCAAATTCCATTACCATCACTGTTTGATTGAACTTATCTGCTGTAAGTATATCAGTGACTTTATATTTGTTAATGAGTTTACCTTGATGGGCTTTGAGTATGGCTCCTGCATGTTCTGCATAGTGTGCTAGTGCTTCTGTTCCCTTTGGACATGGTGTTGCGTTTACGATAAGTGTTGTTTTTGACATTATACTACCTCTTTCAGAGTACTATTCAAATCACTCATCATAGAAACATAAATCATATGACAAAACTCTTCTGCTTCTTTTGTGTTGGCATCCCATGATGATTCCCACTCTATGAATGTTTGATTGGTGAGTGTAATAGGGAAGAGTTTGACATTTCCTACATAGTTACTTACCTCTTTAGAAGAGACGGGTGAGACTCCTTCATCTATGGCGTAAGAAAAAGTATGACTTACGTCACATACTGAAAGAAGTGTTTCATGAAAAGCTTTATTAAGTATCCGTTTTGCACCTACTTGATTACCTTTTAGTTCGCCGATAGTTTCGACATCAGTAATAACATTGGGTGCCCATGACAGATCATGAAAATCTTTGATGGCATTCCATACCTTTTCGATAGGTGCCTCTATAACTCTTGTTTGATAACATTTTGGCATTGTGAATCCTTTTATATTTTAGTTATTGAATTATAGTTCAATAACCTAGTATAACCATTTTTGAATTAAAGTTCAATAACTAAATGGTTTATTTTTGAATATATATTCAAAATCTGCTATAATGACTTATTATTTAAGGAGTTTTTATGGCTAGACCTATAGGCTATGACCCAGATGAAGTACTACAAAAAGCGATGCAAGTCTTTTGGGAAAAAGGTTATGATAGGACATCCATACAAGATATAGTGGCAGTCACTGGACTCAAACCGGGGAGTCTCTATAATGTGTATGGTAATAAAGAAGGACTTTTTGAAGCAGTCCTTGACTTATATGCTACCGAAGCATTAAGAGTGGCAAAAGAAGTATTACTAGAGGGTGATGATGGACTTAAAAATATAGAGAAGTTTTTGGATGACGTAGTACTCTCATCTATATCAAATGAAAAAACCAATGGTTGTCTCATGGTTAAAACACTTTTAATTGTTTCACATAAAGATACAAAAATACAAACATATATTACAAAGGTGTTTCAAGAAGTAGAAAGATATATCGTGACAGTACTACAGTCCTGTCAAGATAAAGGTCAAATATCTGTTAATCCAGAAGATTTTGCAAGACTTATTATCATCACGATGTATGGTGCACATGTTTATTATAAAACAAGTAAAGATGCAGAGGCTTTAAGACGGAGTGTTCATATATTACTGGATACTTTAAATTAAGGTATACTCTCGTTATACAAATAAATCTAAAGAAACCCTATGAATATCCTATCTAAAAATGCACCTCTTGAAGAGTCTATCGCTAAAATGCAAGACGTTTTAGCCTCTGTCGGCTGTGAAACTACTTTCTCACATGAAAAACACCCCTTGTCACACTGTTACTCAGTGAACGTGGCTTCTGTTGAAGCTCCAAATTATATCTATGCCAACGGTAAGGGGAGTCTTTCGGAAGCTTCTATGGCAAGTGCTTTAGGTGAATATATTGAAAGACTTCAGACCAATAACTTTTTTATAGACTTTTATCTTCCTAGTAGAAAGTACTACCCTGATGAAGTGGCATTTGAGTTTGATGGTGCATACCTTAATGAAGAACTGCATTCTTTGTATAATCCAGATGGAGAGATGAACGCCTCTGATTTGGTAGATTATAACAGTGACTATACAGATAAAGTGGTAGCACTTCCTTTCATCAAACAGTCTGATGGTGAACAAACCTATATCCCTATCAATATTTTGAGTAACCTCTATGTGAGTAATGGACTCGCAACGGGTAACACGCCAGAAGAAGCACAAGTACAGGCTCTCAGTGAGATTTTTGAACGCCATGCAAAAATTGAGATTATTAAAAATGGGTATGCACTTCCAACTTTTCCTGAGGATTTGGTGGCATCTTTTCCTAAACTTCAAAGTGACATAGATGCACTGAGAGAACTAGGCTACATTATAGAAGTACTTGATGCCTCTTTGGGTGGTAAGTACCCCGTAACGGCTATCTCGCTCATTAACCCTAAGAATGCGACGTTGTTTGTCTCTTTTGGTGCGCATCCTATCTTAGAAGTTTCATTAGAACGTACGATGACAGAGCTTATGCAAGGAAGAGGGCTTGATAATCTTGACGCTTTTGAAGTACCTACTTTTGATATGAATATCGTTGCAGACAGTTTTAACCTTGAGTCTCACTTTATAGATTCTAACGGAAAGCTAGGCTTTGGATTTTTAAATGCACATAAAAGTTTTGATTATACCTCTTGGGAGTATGAAGGAAAGAACAGTACCGATGAATATGCATATCTCACAGCAATTTTAGAGAAAGAAGAAAAAGAGATGTACCTAAGAGAGTACAACTATCTTGGTTTTTACTCTTGTCAAATGATAATCCCAGATTTCTCAGAAGTTTATCCCATAGAAGATATGATTTATAATAATAAAAATGAAGGTAAACGTATCCGTGATATGGTACTCAATTCTTCAGCGTATGCTTCTGAAGATATTTTAACCCATATAGAATCTTTGGATAATACGATTGATGTGGGTAAATACATAGGTGTTATCTTTGAAAACAGTTTTACAATGCTCACTTTTAAAGCCCAAATTTATTTACTACTAGGTGACTTTGATTCAGCTTTAGAACTACTAGAAGCAGGTGATGATAAAATTGGACACGTCGTAGCAGAACTCATTCATATGAGTAATGCTAAACAGACATGGAAAGACTATAGCCAAGCATTATTCAATGTATTTACTGAAGAAAGAGTCATGCGTGCTGTTGCAGTTTTTAATGCTGAAGCACCTCTCATTGACCTTACTTTACATCATGAGTATTACAATATGTTAGCGATGTTTGATAGATTAGAGGTGAAAAAACAAAGTTTATTGTAATGCACATAGACTTAACCACAGATGATATACAAGGACACATCAAAAAGCTTGCAGTACCTGCTGTGGTGGGCTATTTCTTTCACACTATGTTCAACGTAACGGACACTTTTTTTGCAGGATATATCTCTACCCAAGCACTCGCAGCACTCTCTTTATCTGCCTCTGTTTTCTTTATGGTTTTAGCCATCGGCATAGGTATGAGTGAAGCGGTGACTTCTTTGGTGGGTAACGCACTTGGAGAGAAGAACATCCAAAAAGCACAGCACATCGTACTCAATGCCCTTGCATTTGCCTTGCTACTGTCAGTGGTACTTTCCCTACTTGGTGTGTTAGGTGTTCCGTATCTCATAGATGCTTTGGGTGACCCCTCATACAAAAAAGAAACACTAGACTACATCAACCTCATACTGTATGGGGCATTTTTCTTCATAGGTGCTTTTTTCTTTAATGCCTTTCTCAATGCCATAGGAGACACAAAGTCTTTTCGTAACATACTCATAGTCACTGCTTTTTTGAACATCGTGCTAGACTATGTGTTCATACACCATCTACAGATGGGTGTAGGGGGTATCGCCATGGCTACGATACTTTCTGAAGCCATTACCATGCTGTACCTAGTCTACAAAGTACGTCAAAGTAAACTTTGGAGAGGCATCAAACATTTTAGCTATGATCCTGCGGTTATCAAAAGTCTTTTTGTACAAGGTCTACCGCCAAGCATCAACATGTTTATGATGGCATTTGGTATGTACATCATTACGTATTTTGTAGCTCCTTTTGGTAAAGAAGCTGTGGCTGCCTTTGGCATAGGAATGCGAATAGAACAGATATTTCTCATGCCTATCATAGGGCTAAACATCGCCACACTTGCCATAGTCTCCCAAAACAACGGAGCTAAAGCCTACGAACGCATCAAACCTACCGTTACTTTAGGTACACGCTATGGCTGGGTCATGAGTACAGTGGCTGTGAGTACCTTCTTACTTTTCGCACCTTTTCTAGCTTCACTTCTAAGCTCAGACGTGGAAGTCATACGTCAGGCGACACTATATCTACGTGTGTCTGGTGTGGCTTCGTATGGTTTTGTGTTCATTTTTATCTACATTTCTATGTTGCAGGGCATAGGAAAACCTATGGTCATCATGCCCGTGAGCATCTACAGACAAGTGTTAGCACCTCTGCTTGTACTGCCATTCTTGGCATGGATGGAGTTAGACATCATTTCATTATGGGTAGCCATAGACATGTTCATCTTCTCTTCGGCACTGTTTTTATGGTGGTATGGCGAAAAGAAGATGAAGTTACTTTAAAAGTGGCAAAGTATCTAGCTTGGCATCACAGTAAGCATAGTCATCTAAGGTGTCTTTCCATTCTTGCGGGATGGCATCTACTCCTTTGAATGCACCCAATACCATACCTATGGCTATGGAGCGTGAAGCGTTGTCTCCACCTACCATGGTGTTAGCTTGGAGTGCGTGCTTGAGTCCTTCTTCTTCATCTGCGTACTTGAGTATGAAGTAAACAGCACCAGGTAAAGTACCCTCTGTTGGGCTTGCTTTGCCTACTCGTATAGGCTCGCTTCGCCCTATGTCCCACAGTCTTGCCATAGAAGTGATGGCTAAGTCATCGACAAAAGGCTCTTGAGAGAGTTCAGTGTTAGGGTCTATGGCTTCTTGGTACTTGGCTATGGCTTGTGAGACTTTAGATGAGATGAAGTCACTCATCTGTACAGCTACAAGCTCCATGGCATCTCGCGGATGCATGCCGTGTATGACCCTGTGTGTCACACGTGCAAAAAATTCTCCACCTGAAAGAGCCTCTTCACTTTTGTGTGTAAACATGGCTTGCCTTGCTACCTTTGCCAAAGTCTCTTCGTCATCATAGTAGGCATGGGCTGCGACATGACGTATCGCCATAGCATTTGAGATACCACCTAGTGTGTGGATAGGAAATCCTGCTTGCACTTGTGCGAAGGTCTCTTTCGTCATGGTACAGACCCACGAACCCCAGTTGTTGGTAAGACGGTTCATCCAGTGCGGTATGAGAGCTTGCACATCGAAGTCTCTTGGAGGGTTAGCTGTTTTTGCTAAGTGTTCAAGTACTAAGATATTGTAGTCACCATAGTCTGTAGTACCTCCTGCTTTTTTACCAGGGTGGTAGTTACGCTCTCCCCAGCCTATGCCGTGTGTCTGCCCACCCATCATCTCACCAGGACCCATAAACTTTTCTATGGGTTTGTTACCGTAAGCCTTGTATATCTTCTGAGCGTCATACTCATAGTGACTTCCTAGACAGAGTGCATCACCTACGAGGGCTGCAAAAAATGCACCTTTGATTGCGTCTTTTTTGGTGTCTGATTGTGTTATGGTTTGCATGGGCTATCCTTTATTGGATTACTATAACCAAAGAAGCTTTAGGAAGGTTATTTCATTGTTTCGTATTTTATCCCTTGAGAATAAGAATAAAATAAACTAAAATTTGTACAATCCTACGATTGTACAAATCTTATTGGTCAGCTTCCACTTTAAATGTCTTAAAGAGTGTATTGACCACAAACATATGACTCGCAGTACGTACAATGTCAAACATTTCCATCTCTGTGATGCCTATCTCTTTGAGAAGTGTGATGTCGTTTTGGTTGATATCATCTGAATCATTGATGGACTTCATAGCAAAGATGAGTAGGGCTTTATGTTTTTTATCTAACGGAGCAGTGGAGGGTGAGTTAAGCATAGTAAGTAAACTTTCTTCTGTAAATTCAAAGTTCTTTATGAGCATTTTCCCTGCGAGTCCTATACAGTATTTAGAGTCATTTTTATTGGCTGCTAAATAGCGTATGATAGTAAGAAGTTTTTGCTCTTCATAGCTTTTAGTAAACATGGTTTTAATATTATCCCATTGTGCTTTGAGTGCTTCTGGACTAACAGACCATAGGCGTAATCCGTTGGGTACCATGCCTCTTTTCTCTAAGACTTCATCAAATATAGCTTTGACTTCTCCTGTAGCATTTTCCAGTGTTGCTTCGTTGAGTAAACTCATAAGGTTTCCTTTTTTGTGTTTCTACCCAAGGCTTTGCTATGGGCAGAGAAAAAAGTGCAAACATAGTGCACTTAATAGCATAGATGTATAGAGAATGACTTCTAACAATTAAAAATCTCTAGGGATTTTAAGTGTATCAACCATGAGTGTCATCGCTACCATTTGTGTAGACATCTTAAGACCATCAAAGATGTCTTTATCTGACCATCCTAGTTTTCTTAGTTCATCTATTTGTGCTTTATTTACTTCTTTGGGTTTCGTGGTTGACTCTACCATAAAGATGAGCATCTTTTTATCTTTTTCGTTGAGACTTGTTGCTGCATGTGGGTCTTTTTTTACGGCATTTAACTCTTTCATATCCATCTTGAACATGTTGATTAACATACCTTCATTAAATCCTACACAGTAGTCACAGTCAAGTTCAGGAGCGGAAGAGACAGTCATACGCATCATCGCTTGGAGTTGGTCTGAAAAGTTTGCATTGTGCATCGCACCAAACTGTGCCCAAAGTGCTTTAAGATTGGCAGGACTTGTACTGTGTTGAAGTATAGGTGCAGGTACCATTCCAAAGGCACCTTGTACTTGATCATAGATGGCTTTTACTTCTCCTGTGGCATCTTTTTGTTCTGTGTAGGGAAGGAGTGATTCACCTGCTGTTGCGTTAAGAGTAAGGCTAAGTGCCAATGCTGTTAAAGTTGCTGCTTTTGTAAAGAGTTTCATGTGTTTTCCTTAGAGTATGAGGGTATTAAATATATATGAGAAAAAAGCAACAATGACAGAGGCTAAAAGTCCTAACGATAGTGCAAGGGGAAGGAGTATCTGATGTATCATGCTTATTTTTCCTTTCTTATATATGTACTAATTGGTACAAAAATGTACACCTAAAAATTGTTGTTCACGTATCTTGTTAGAAACTATTTGTACCAATCGGTACAAAAATAATCAATAAAAAAGATATGGCAACAGTGAGAAAACTCACTACTGCAATATCTCTTTTAAATGTTCTAAAATGTCATCAACACGTTTTTGTGAAGCACCTGCTTGTATGGTAGCAACTAAACCATTGAGTGTATTCATATAGCGTCCTGATATGACATCTGCATCTTTGCTACTCTTGATTTCACCAAGCTTTTGCGCTTCTGCGACAAATTCTGTAAAAAGTATATCAAGTGTATTAAATTCTATTTGTACTTGTTTACTCAAATCCACATACTTGTTATAACACTCTTTCCCAGAGTTCACAAGCAGACAACCGCGTACATTGTTTGTATCTCTCAACTCCTGCACGGTAAGTTCTGCAAGTGTCAAGATGGTCTGCTTAGGACCTATGTCAGCTTTAAGTGTACGTAAAAACTGTATGTTCTGATCACGGTAAAGTGCCAAACAACGTGAAAATACCTCTTCCTTACTTTTAAACGTAGCATAAAAAGAACTTTTTTTAATGCCCATAGCTATCAGTAGGTTATCTAAAGAAGTATTGTCATACCCATGTTCCCAAAAGTAGTTCATCGCAGCAGTGAGTGCTTCTGTTTCATCAAATGCTTTTGGTCGTCCACGGGTCTGTATTTTGTTATTCATAAAGGCATTATAGACTAAGTGGTACATAAATGTCAAGGGTTATTTAAAATTTATGTACTATTTGGTACAATAATTAAAATATCTAAGGTTTATACATGGGCAAACAATACAAAACACTCACACAAAAAGACATAGACTTCATCAAAAAACAAAAACTTTTTTACTTAGCGAGTTCTAGTGGTAAAGAAGTAAATCTTTCGCCTAAAGGCTATGACTCCATACGTGTATTAGACAAACAAACTCTACTCTACCTAGACTTCCCCGGTTCTGGTAACCGTACCTATAGAGATGCTATGGCAGGTGGTGAGTTTACCCTTGTATTTAATGCCTTTGAAGGGAATGCCAACATCGTAAGACTCTTTTGTAAAGCAGAACCCATAGAAAAAAGTGATGAAAGGTTTGAAGGCTACTTGAGCCACTTTGGAGTGAATGCAAAACATATACGGCAATTGTTTCTTTTTGACATCTATGCTGTGGAAACTAGCTGTGGGATGTCTGTACCCTATATGAAATACGAAAAAGAGCGTAAGTCACTTAAAAACTGGGCTAAAAATATGGCAGAAGAGGGACGACTTTCAGAGTACATAAAAGAGCACGAAACACCACCTGTTCTGGAAAATTTAGATATTATAAAAGATACACTATTTGAGTAAAGGTTTAGCGTGAAAACAATTTTATATGAAAAGAAAAGACTTACCCCATCAAAGGTAGTTTGCATAGGAAGAAACTATGTAGAACACATAGAAGAACTAGGTAACGAAGTACCTGAAAATATGGTGGTTTTCAACAAACCAAACTCTGCGATATCAGACACCTTGTCTTACTTCAATGCACATACACGTTTTGAAGGTGAGATATGTTTTCTCATACTCTCAGGACAGATAGCAGGTGTAGGCTTCGGACTAGACTTAACCCATGCAGACATACAAAACAAGCTCAAAGAAAAAGGTTTACCATGGGAGAGAGCCAAAAGCTTTGACGGTTCTGCTGTACTAAGTACCTTTGTAGCTCTTGATGTTCCCCTAGAGTCTTTAGAGATGAAGCTCTACAAAAATGACGTGTTAGTACAGTTTGCCAACTATGAATTGATGATGTATAAACCCGATGTCATGGTAGAAGAGATAAAAAGTTTCATGCACCTAGAAGATGGCGACATCATCATGTCAGGTACACCAAAGGGTGTGAGTACCTATGCTGTAGGAGATGTGTTTCTTGGTCAGGTGTTTAGTAGTGAGAGTCTTTTGGTGGAGCAGGAGTGGGTGGTAAGGTAATGAAACTTTTTCTTTTATTCCATATTTTTATCATTTCATTATTTGCTTTGGGTAAAGGTACCGTTGTTTCATCCAAAATAATTGATGGAGTGCATATCTCTTTGGTTAAAACAGAAGCGGAAGTTCTACCAAATAGAATAAGAGTAAACAATACAAATGAATATAGAGATGATGGCACAAAAAGTTTATTTTTTTATAAACTTGATGGAACTACAGGACTTTCTAAACAGAGATTTAAAGTTGTACCTAACGCACGTGGAGAACGTGTAAATATCTACTATGTTGAAAAAGATAATGAGAAGTATGAACATGAATATACGGTATTTTTTAACAAAGAAGATATTTTATTTGATGTATCCAAACCTATTCAAAGATCAAACAGTAATCAACCAGAAATGATAGAGAAAGGTAAGGTCAAACATCTGATAAGAGATATATTTGAAAGTAGTGGGACTTATATCACCTTATTTTTATTTTTCTTAGCATTAAATGGATTTTTCAATAATGATATTATTTATACTATGCTCAATAAAAAAATAATTTATGCTTTGCAAATGCTGATTATTCTAATATTCCTATTTGGAGGTGAGCATATTATCCGTACAGAGCATAATAGTTGTTATCAAACTCCTTATGTAACAGAAGGTAAAATAGATTATTTTCTTGGTGAACCATATGTAAGATTTATTGATTGTTATGGGCATAAAAGTAAGTCGAAACGTAAAAATCCTGAATTACTTGGGAAAGCTAAAAATGATTCTGTACAAATTTATTATAATCATGCAACAAGAGATTATTATAGTAATGAAGACACCAATATATATAGGGTATATACAAGTGAATCTGAATATAACAAAAAGAGTGAGATACCTATGCGTGTTTATTTTGGTCTTTTGATGTTGTTTATATTTTTATATAGCTATGTTGCAAAAGAAAAGAGATTATATCTTCCTACTTTTTTATCAAATAATAAAAATAAAATATATAGCTATAAGCAAGAGCGTAAATCTTTTTCTGAATTATTGAAGATTGTAGATAAAAAGTATTATGAGATAGGAACTTTAGAAGAGTATTTTGTAGATCCCATAGTTTTTACTAACAGTAGCAATCAAGTAGTTATTGAGAGATTTAAACTTTTTGATGTATTGTTACCAGGTGCAGTAGCCTTTGGTTTATTATGGGTGGTTTTTAAAGCTTTTACGGGAATGGATGATATAAATGCGCCGACTCCTTCAGGAGATGATAAAATTATAATAGGTGTGATAGGTCTATTTGGTTTAATGTTTTTGTATATAACAGTTAAAAATTATATAGCTAAAAAAAGAGTAGGCGTATTCGATAGATATTCAAGAACATATATGGCATATTCTGAGGATAAATTGATTTCATTTGATGAGATTAATGCTTATACAATTACCTATAAAAATGTTTGGGATAATGATAGAGAATATAGAATGGATTTGTTTGAGTTAGATATGGTATTGACTAATGGTAATGTTGTCAATCTTTATGCAAGAAAAGGTAATAATAATCTTCTTTACGAAGAAGCTAAAATAATATCTTCATATACAAATAAACCTATATATGATTTTGAGAAGAAAGATATTAATAAAGTTTTTAGAATAGCAGAGTATTTGATTAAAGTAGATGATAGTGAGGAGTAAGCATGAACCCAATATTTGAAATAAAAGATAAAACGATGATATATGATGTGCTAGACAAGACAGAGTACGGAACATTGGCTTTAAGTGTAGATAATAAACCTTACGCGGTACCTGTAAATTTTGTACGTATAGATGATACACTCTATTTTCATGGTGCATTGAGTAATAAAAAGATGAAAATCTTGGCGAAAAATCCACAAATCTCTTTTTCTGTTGTGGAGAATTATGCACTCATTGACTCTGACTTCTCCAGTAGTGAAGGTTTGGCATGTCCTGCGACACAGTTTTTTAAGTCTGTAAGTGTGGAGGGTATGACGACTGTGGTGAAAGATAGAGAAGAAAAAGCACAGGTTTTTACTGCTCTTATGCAAAAACTACAGCCCAAAGGTGGATACAAACCTTTTAGTGATGCTGCTTATGACACAGCCATCAAAGCCACAGCTGTTGTGAAGATAGAAGTGAAGCATTTGTCTTGTAAGTTTAAATTTGGTCAGCACTTGAATAATGAAAGATTTGATATGATATATTCACATTTAAAAAAGCGTAATACAGAGATAGATAGAAAAACGATAGAATTAATGAAAGAGCAAAGAAGAGAGAATGATAGAATATAAAATAGCTACAGTAGAGGACATAGATGCCACGTTAAAACTTCATGCTAAGTATCAGCTAGATACTATAAAAGAAGAAGATAAAAAAGATGGCTTTGTGACTACTGCCTTTACAAAAGAAGAACTCACACAACTTATAGAGCAAGAGCAAGGTTTATTCATAGCTAAAGAGGATGATGAAGTGTTGGCATATGTGATGGCTGCGTCATGGCAGTTTTGGTCAAAGTGGGCGATGTTTCAATATATGATAAAAGAGTTACCAAAGTTAGAATACATGGGTGAAACACTCACTGTAGATAACAGCTACCAATATGGACCTATTTGTATAGATAAGTCTGTTCGTAGTACAGAGGTATTAAAAGAGATATTTAATTTCTCGTTAGGGCATATGTCAAAACGTTACCCGATACTCGTGACTTTTGTGAATCAGATAAATCCACGCTCCTATCAAGCGCACAAAAGAAAACTTGGGCTTGATGTTATACAAGAATTTGAGTTTAATGGTAATAGATATTGGGAGTTAGGGTGTTTGACATCTAAGAATACATAATAATCTATTGATATATTTACCCTAAAAAATCAATAATATCCCTAGCCAACTCTTTAGGCTTCTCAGAGTGAAGCATATGCCCACATTTTGGGTATATTTTTAAAGTACTATTTTCTATAAGCTCATCCATCTTATAGGCATTGGCAACATTTATGCCTTGGTCTTCTTCTCCCCATACTATGAGCGTCTCTGGTTTTATTTGGCTTATCTCTTGGGTGAAGTCATCTATAGGAAACATTTTTTCATCAACGATAAAAGAGAATTTCTTTTTTTCTAACTTGGCTAGGGGCTTTTTCTTTTCTACAAAATGTTCCAATATAAAACTAGGCATATAGGGTGCTTTATAATAAGCATCTTTTGCAAAACTTCGTAACTGTTCTTTATTATGAATATTTAGCCAAGGCAGTTGATCTATCTCTCCTATTTTTATACCATCTTCTATGAATTTAGAGGTTTTAACAGTAAGCCCCATCGCATCTATAAGTATAAGCTTCTCTATAGGAAGTCTGTTTGCTAAAAGTATGGCTAGTCCACCACCTAATGATTGCCCTGCTAGAGAGAAACTTTTGATATCTTTCTCTTTGGTAAATTGGGTGATAACTTTATGTAAAAAGTCAGCTTGTGATGGCACAGAGTAGTCAAACTCCATAGGCAAGGAGCTATCTCCACAGCCTAGTAGGTCTATCATAATAAGATGGTACTTGTCTTTTAATGCACTGGTACACATAAGCCAAGTATCTTTCTCGTCATTGTTTCCATGTTGGAGTATGAGTGTTTTTTTATTGCGTTTATTTTTACTCTCTAGGTAGGCAATGGTGTATCCGTCTACCTCCATAGTATGTGCTTCTACTTTGGCTTGTTTTCTCATAAAGTGTATGGTTTTTTCATAGATCCATTTATTGATTTTTTGTTTTAGCATGAGGTATCCTTATGAAGTCTAAATGTCACTTTATGTGGTGTTTGAAAATAGTAATAATACAAGAGATAAATCACCGCTCCTATATAGTAAAACCCCACGCTCATAGCAAAGAGACTCATACTAAAGATTCTTTTTTCTCCTACGATGCAGGTTGGGGTGGTGTTTATTAGTTTATAGTCATTTTTAAGTAGCATCTCTTTGTAGTGCTTCATTTTATCTGTATCCAAGATAGTAGTATCATCTTGTA
>Ga0256824_10000692_pt1 | contig 13071 bp, 10 predicted proteins | sample CV67metaG_FD_191570 | JGI IMG/M metagenome (GOLD analysis project Ga0256824, IMG submission 191570) | Hydrothermal vent microbial communities from East Pacific Rise, Pacific Ocean - CV67 | ecosystem: Environmental > Aquatic > Marine > Hydrothermal vents | place: Pacific Ocean: East Pacific Rise...
AAAAAACTAGTAGCCTTTATAACATCTACATACCCGGAAAAATCTTTTAGTGTTGACCTTGCCTTAGCTCTTGGTGAAAATGGTGTAGATACCATTGAACTTGGTGTTCCTTTTTCAGACCCTGTTGCAGATGGTCCACTTATAGAAAAAGCAAACCATAAAGCTCTTGAACTTGGTTTTAAATTTCAAGACTTGCTCGACATCTCTCAAGAGATAGCACCCAAAATAGATACTCTATGGATGGGTTACTTTAACAGCTTCTACCAGCAGGATATGCAAAAACTTATTCCGCTAGCAAGAGAGTTAGGGGTAAACGGACTTATAATCCCAGACCTACCACATGAAGAGGCAAAACTTTATGATGAGTTATTTCGCTCCAACGTGGTCTCCAACATTAGCTTTGTAGCCCCAACAGATAGTGAACAGCGAATTAAAGAGCTGGTCACTCATGCTCAAAAGTTTATCTATATGGTAGCTTATACTGGAATTACAGGTTCTGGAGTTGCAGAAGATTTACAGCCATTTTTGAGCTCTATTAAAAAGCATACACAGACACCAGTTTATGTAGGCTTTGGAGTTAATGCAAAAACTGCTCGTGATAAAGTAAAAGGTGCCGATGGAGTTATTGTTGGAAGTGCTTTTGTAGACATACTCTTACGAGATTCACTCAACTACTCTCAAAAAATACAAGAGTGTAGCCAACTCGCGCAGATTATTAAAAACGAAATTAATGCTTAATCTAGTACTTCAAAAAGCACAAGTAGTGTTTTTTGAAAAAAGTTATCATTGTCATCACTCACCATTAGGAATCTATTTTTAGAAACTTTAGTGAGTCCCTCAAAGTTATCTACTCTCCAGCCATCTGAACCATCTAAAATGGCCAATGTTTTCTGTTTAGAGAGGCCTTTAGCATCTGATTTTACTAAATCTACACTACTCAATGTGATAACCCAAGAGAGTGTCAGTTTACGAAAATCTCTTTCTAAAATGAGTAACTTGTCCTCGTCCATAAAAGCCATAGCAGTCAGACTACCAGAAGCTTTAAACTTCCAAGTATCTTTTTTTGCATAGAGAGTGTGGAGTGTTTTACTTTCACCTTTTAAAGGGATTTCAGGTGCGGTAATAACTCCATACTTCTTAGAGTAAACAACTGCTTCTAAACCTTTATTCCCTTTTTGGTAGTTATCGTAATCTCGAAGTCTCTTATGTATTTTTACTTTTTGAAGCTTGATACCCTCTAAAGAGTACTGATCAACTCGCGATTTTTTCTCAAACGAAATATACAAAGTGTTGTCAACTAAGGCTAAACCCTCTGAGTCTCGCTTTTTCTTCTTCAGTCTTTTACCCTTTTTATTTTTGAGTATAAAACGTTCTTGAAGCTCTAAAGTTTTGATTTTATTTTTTTGAAGTTCAAGATTATAGTGGTAAAGTTCTCCATTATCACTCAGAGCATAGAGCCGTTTTTTTGAAAAAGCGAGTGCAGAGAGTTCACTAATATTTGAACCTCTTGCGAAACTCACCTCTTTAGCATCTAATATTTTAATCTTCATAAACTCTTCAGAGTGAAGTGATGATGGTCTTATGTCATAATCTAAAAGCTGTGCAGGAAGAAGTACTGTAGCTGTCATAAGTGTTGCAAGTCCTTTAATCATATTTTAAATCCCTAGGTTTCTCATAAAGTTTCCAGCGATAACATTACTTCGCTGTTTAAACATATTGGCAATATTTTCTTCGTAAACAGTATCTAATGTCTCAAAAAAGATCTTTAACCACTGCTGAAATGTCTCAGCACGAAGACCTTCAAGTCGAGTATGTGGAGCAAATGGATTACCCCTATATGTAGAGTCACCAAGGGCGATGGAAGCCCAAAAATTTGTTAAGAGTTCTATATGAGTTTTCCATAAGAATGTACCTAAGTTATCTCCTAGTTTTTCAATAAAAAAGGGTCCTACAGTCTCATCTTTTAAAACAGCAGCATAAAATTTCACCACCATAATATTTAGGTTCTCTTTTGTAATTTCATTGTGTAACAATTATTTTCCTTATTCAATATATAAGCCAATTATATATTTATAATGTAGATTATCCACTATTAATTATAGAGTAGTTGATAATTTAAGTTTCACTTAGGTTTAAAATAATAGAGAAAGTTGCACCATCTTGAGTATTGTGCACTTTTAGTTTTCCATGACAATGGTCTTCTATAATTGTCTTTGACATATAGAGTCCAAGTCCTGTTCCATCTTTTTTGAGTTTTGTTGAAAAATAGGGGTTAAATATCTTCTCTATAATAGATTGCTCAACACCCCCACCATTATCACTAATCGCGAAGACTATTGTCTCCTTATTTTGGTAGGTTTCAAGTTTAATATAGGGATTTACAATCTTTTTTTCTATCAAAATATCTTCAGAATTTTTTATAAGGTTTAAAATAACCTGCTTTAACTCATTAGGGTAAGACTTAAAACTTTTTGTATACTGCAATGACTGCTTTAAAGTAATATTTTGCTGTAGTAATGAAGTCTCAACAATCCCAAGAACACTCTGCAGTAACTCATCAAATGTTGTCTCTTTTTCCTCTTTATCTGGTTTAAAGAACTCCCTAAAGTCATCTATGGTAGAACTCAGATGCTGAGAGTATTCAGAAATTTTTTGAGTTTTCTCAAGTACAAAGTTTTTTTCTAAGTCATCTACCCTCGCCTTGAAGTTAATAGTAGCACTTGTCGCACTAATAGCAGTAAGAGGCTGTCTCCACTGATGGGCTATCATACTAATCATCTCACCCATCTGAGCAAGACGTGACTGCTGAATCATCTGCTGGTCTTTTTGACGGCTTTTAGCTACTTCAACAGAAATTTTTTCTTCTAATGATCTGTTGAGTTCTTCAATTCTCTTACCATCTGTAATATCTTGTCTTACTGAGCTATAGCCAACTTTAACTCCATTATCATACAGAGGAGAAATAACAGCTGTCACCCAATAATAGCCACCATCTTTAGTACGATTTTTTATCTCTCCTTGCCAAATTTCCCCATTCTCAATAGTTTGCCACATTCTCTTAAAAGTCTCTTTTGGTATATCGGGGTGACGTACCATATTGTGATGTTGGCCAATAAGTTCGGCTTCTGTGTAACCTGAAATATTGCAAAATGCTTGGCTTACACCAGTAATCACTCCAAAGAGGTCAGTAGTTGAGCTTATTACATAAGTATTTAGTAGATTTTTGAGCTTTTTTTCATTTTTATGAAGTCGTAAAATCATTATAATCATTAAAATAAAAACACCAAACATCATAAACCCAAGAAATGCATAACGAAAAAGGCTTTTTTTACTTTTAGTATACTCATCTTGAATATTAGCAATAATATTTTTAGAGAGATGTGCATCAATATCTTTTAAAGTATCAATAAGGATTGTCATATGTTTAAACCACTTATAGGCTTCTAGCTTACTAATTGACTCTTCATCTGCACTTAAAATTTTCTCACGCATTTCTAAGATAGTATCCATTGAGTCTATTTGCAAGCGTTTGAAGTAGAGTTTTTTTGAATGTTTAGAAGCATATTTTAAATACAGTTCTTTATAAACACTCTGTTTTACAATATAGGCATTAAAGAGGTTTATTGTCTCTTGCTTTATCTCTTTGTTCGATAATATATTTGTACCTACTGCACGTTCAAGTCCTAAATTCTCTTCATAATAGAGTAAATTAAGATAGCTATTTGCATCATTACTAATAGGACTTGACTGAGAAATTTTTGTTATAACTAATATAGCATCTAAAATACTATTATTAATCTTCGTGTAGTAGAGACTAGCAACGGTAGGAGAGATAGAAAGATTTTCTACTAAAGAACGAGTCTTCCTAATTTTATGAAGTAGACTCATTGTATCTTTGAGATAATCAATAGAAGAAATTTTAGAAATTTTCAAAAATTCATCTAAATTACTTATGGAGAGGTCTGTATGTTTTTTTTGAGAACGTAACTCATTTTGAAAACTTTGGTCACTGTTACTTAGGTACCCAACACTCATACCTCGCTCTTTTTGAACTTCATGAAGAATTTTTGAAAACTTAGTTGCTAAGATAATTTTCTTTTCCAACGTGCTTAAAGACTCTTCTTGGAGATATTTAACATGAATTAAATTGAAAATCAAAATTAAAAAAAGAAGGACTAAAACAAGTATAGGAAAAGCTAGTTTTAGTTTATTTTGAAATTCCTTTTTTTTATCCATCTTTTAAAGCACTCTTTTACTATAGAGAATTGCCTTGTTTCTACCACTACGTTTAGCATCATACATCGCTACATCAACACGGTGGACCAAGTCATCAATATCTATGTCATTGTTACAATCACATGCAGCTATACCAACACTCACTGTAACCTTTATGGTTGTTTCTTTGTCAATCACGATATCGGTATCTGCAATTGCTTCTCTCATTTTATCTGCTATTAACCCAGCACCTTCAAGCTCTGTTCCAGGGAGTAAAACAATAAATTCTTCCCCTCCAAAACGAACCACAATATCACTTTCTCGCATCATATCAAGCATAACTTGGGCAACTTTTTTAAGAACTTGATCCCCAATTAAGTGACCATAATTGTCATTTACTACTTTAAATCTATCTATGTCAACCATGAGAGCACTTAAAGCACTCCCCTCTCTTTTTGATATCTGCAGAAGAGTATTTGAAATTTCATTAAAGTATCTACGGTTGTAGAGACCTGTCATAGTATCTTTATTAATCATAGTAACTAGTTCTTTATGTGCTCTTTCTAACTCTTGGGTTCTTACTTTAACCTGCTCTTCTAAATGTTGTTCATAATCTTGTGCTGCTCTATCACAATAAATTTGGTTTGCAACTTTAAAAATGCTCTCTTCTAGCTGTTGCATATCAATCGGTTTTAAAAGGTAGCCATCTACAGAACAGCGAATACACTCTAAAAGGTATTCAGACTCTTGATGTGCTGTCACCATAATAATAGCAATATTGGGTGAGATTTTTCGAATAGATTTCACCATTTCAATACCATTCATACGAGGCATCTTAATATCACTAATTAGCATATCAAAAGTATTTTTTTGAAATTTTTCAAGCCCATCTACACCATCATCAGCAGTTACTATATCACCAAAAAACAGGCTTAGTAACTCACATACTGCCAGTTGTGCCTCTTTATTATCTTCTACATATAAAACTTTGAGAGTTTTTGTAAATTTTAGTAATTCATCTGTTAAAATTTGCAATATTTATCCCCTACTACACTTAAGTATCTTCACTTATGATACTCCATTCTTAATATTATTAAACTTAAGGAATTTAAATTTTTCTTATATTTAAACAGAATTATTTATCCTTTTTTAAGCAAAAAACAAATAAACTTCTTTAATTGACCGACAGTCAGTCATTAAATCAATAAAGGGTTAACTTGGCAATTATTGTAGATAAGATACAGAAAAAAAGAGATATTGCTCTCTCATGCAAAAACTTATTTGTAAACAACAGTATAAACAACCTAACAATCTCTCAAGTTGCAAAAACAGCTGGTGTAGGTAAAGGTACTATTTATGAATATTTCAACAACAAAGAAGAGATTGTTTTTGAAATAGTTAACATTCTTATGAAAGAGTATAATGAAAAAAAAGAACTTAAAATTGAAAATGCATTATCATCAAAAGAGAAGATAAAAGTATTTTTTCATTTTTTCTATACTGTTGATGAGGAAGATTTACGAAAAATATATAAAGAGTTTATAGCCATATCTCTTGCAAATCCAGATTCTCAGATGATGCAATTTCATAGTCAATGTTCAGAAAAGTATTTTCAGTGGTTTAAAAATATTATCCAAGAAGGGATAAATAGAGGCGAGTTAATTCCTAAAGCATTACAACTTTCACGAGGTCTTTATGTTCTTGGAGAAGGGATGTTCTTAGAGAGTGAAGTTACAAATAGTATTGGCAATATAAAAGAGGAATTCGATATATTTTTTGATACTTTATTTGAACTTATTGAGGTGAAAAAATGAAAAAAATGCTATTGTTAATAGTTCCAATTTTTATATATGCAGAGAGTTTAAAAGAGCTTATATCAATTGCCCAGAGCAAAAATGACTTAGTACTGTCTAAGCAGTATAGCCAAGAGTCAAAAGCAAAAAGTTTAGATGCAACAGACAGCTCATACTACCCAACCTTAGATGTAGGTGGATTTTATAAACGTGATGATGAAGCATCTCCATTTCAGGCAGGTGACACATATAGTGCTTCGGCTAAACTCTCTTATGATATTTATGATGGTGGAAAACGGGCATCACAGTCAAACCAAGCTGAGTATGCACTTAAGGCTTCTGTGTTTGATACTACGGCCTATAAAAAAAGTCTTGCACTACAAATTGTACAGGATTTTTTTACTATAAAAAGTTTTCAAGCTACTCTAGATGCTAGAGAGGAGGCACAAGAGTCTTTACAAAAACAGCTTGAAAGAATCAAACGTTTTTACGATGCAAGAATGGCTACACAAGATGATATTGACCGTGTTCAAGCAGATTTCGATACAAATATTTATGAGATGGAATCTATAAAGTTTCAGATTCTCTCTTTATATGCAGCACTATCACTGAAAGTAGGCACTAATATAAGCACCTTAGAACCTGCGAGCTTTCATAAACACAGCAGTAATGATTATGAGATATTGGATGCTACAAGAGCTCTTCTCTCACAAAACGAATCATTAAAATATGGTGCAGAAGCTATAGATAGTTTTTACTACCCTAACATAAGAGTTGAAGACAAATATAGCATTTATGAGTATGATAGACTAGACTCAAACCTTCAAGCGATGGGTGCATCTCCACTTCAAAATCAAAATACACTACTTCTCTCTGTTAACTTTAGAATTTTTGATTATGGTGGTCTTCGAGATACTAAAGAGTCTCTACTTTTAAATGCACAAGCGCTTAATTCAAAAATCTCATTTCAGATAAAAGAACAAGAGATGCAGCATCGCCTTGCACTCTCCCGTATTAAGACTGTAAAGATAAGAATAAAAAGTGCTCTGAGTGCTCTTAATGCAGCAACAAGTGCATTTAAGACCATTGAAAAAAAGTATAATGCAGGTATTGCTGATTACATAGTTTATCTTGATGCACTTACAAAACGCACAAGTTCAAAAGCACTTTATGAGAGTGGTTTAAATGAGTTAGAAATAGCTTATGCAATATTCTACTTCTACAGTGGAAAAAATATTCAAGAGGAATTACAATGAAAAACATCAACACAATTATCTTAAGCCTACTATTTTCATTTGCCATACTCCATGCAGATAATGTATATGCAACCTTTAGCATTGAACCACTACATGATGCAAAGTTAGCATTTATATCGAGCGGAATAGTTAAAAAAGTCAATACAGATATTGGAGAAAAGGTAAAAAAAGGAGATGTACTTGCAGAGTTAGAAAATTTGGATATTAAGGCTATGTTAGCACTTTCAAGAACTACTCTTAAGTATGCTAAAAAAGATTATAAACGTCAACTAAAAGTCAAAGAACTTATAGATGAGGCAAGATTTGATGGCGTTGCAAACAGATATGAGAGTGCAAAGAACCAATTTGCGTACCAACGTGCACTCTACAATAAAACTTTTTTAAAAGCTCCCTTCAATGGTGTTATATATGCTAAAGAGATTGAAGTGGGTGATGCGGTAAGTGGAATGATGTTAACAACCGTATTTCAGATTCAGAGTCAAACAAAAAGAAAACTTCTTTTGTCTTTTGATCAAAAAAACAGAAATCTAGTCAAACTTCATAGTAAATTCATATACAGTATTGATGGAGATAGTAAAACTTATGAGGGTAATATCTCTAAAATCTATCCTAGAGCAGATACTAAAAGTAGAAAAATAATTGCAGAAGTTCAAACAGAAAATTTCATCCCAGGTCTTTTTGGTGATGGATATATTCAAGTAGATAAGTAAAAATATGTATAAATTAGCTATAAACAGACCCATAACAACATTGATGTATGTTGTAACACTTATTTTCTTTGGATACTCAAGTTTTAAAAATATGCCCTCGGCACTTTTTCCAAATATTGACTTTCCAATAGTTACCATAAAGACTGTATACCCAGGTGCAGAACCATCAACTGTAGAGTCTCAAGTTACAGACAAACTTGAAGAAGCCATCTCAAGAATTGGTGGAGTAGATAGTATTACATCTGTAAGTAGCGATGGTATTAGTATAATTACTGTGAAATTTTTTCTCGAACGCGATATTAATGAAGCTACAAATGACATACGAGATAAAGTATCCTCCGTTACACTACCACAAGATGCCAAGATACCACTTGTAAGTAAATTAGATATTGGTGGTGCTTCCATCATCAATATATTTTTAACACTTAAAAATGATACTACTAAAAATCTTATGCTGTTTGCAGATGAGAAAGTAAAACCATCCATTCAAAAAATAATAGGTGTTGGAGGAGTCAACATTGTAGGTTATAAAGACAGAGAAATTTTAATCTATCCCAATATTGATGCTCTAAATAAATACGGAATAACTCTTTTAGAACTCAATAATGCAGTGACAAGAGAGAATGTAAAAATTGGTGGTGGTAAGCTCATTACAGAGACAAATGAATACATTTTAAAAACTCAAGCTGATGCTCTAAGTGTCAAAGAGCTTGAAAACATAAAGATTAAAGATAGTATTCGTCTTGTAGATGTTGCAAGTGTCAAAGATACATTGAGCGATGCAAAAAGTTATGCTTCTTATAACGGAGTTGAAGGGGTTATGTTAGAGATTCAAAAAATTTCTGGTACAAATACTATTGATATTGTCCAGAGTGTTAAAAAAGCATTGCCCTCTTTACAAAAAATGGCAGGAGATAGATTTGAAGTCGTTGCCCTCCAAGATACAACTCCATTTATAATAAACTCTCTTGAAGATGTAAAATTTGACTTAATTTATGGAGCATTTTTAGCAGTAGTTATCATACTAATATTTTTACGAAATTTCACCATAACCTTTGTCTCAGCACTCTCTATCCCTGCATCTATTTTTGGTACCTTTAGTCTTATGGAGATAATGGGATTTGAACTTAATAAGATGACAATGATTGGACTCACCCTCTCTATTGGTATTATTATTGATGATGCCATTGTTGTGATTGAAAATATCTATAAAAAACAAGAGGCTGGAATGCAAAGACTTCAAGCTGCATTTGAAGGGACAAAAGAGATGTCTTTTGCTATTTTAGCTATTTCGGCTATGCTTCTTGCCGTTTTTATCCCTGTTACAAACATGAGTGGAATAGTTGGTAAGTTTTTTGAAAGTTTTGCAATGACGGTTGGCTTTGCAATTATTATTTCTTATTCAATTGCTCTTAGTTTTATACCAAGTTTAAGTGCTCGTGTACTTAAAAAAGGTGAGAGTAAATTTTATACATTTACCGAACCGATTTTTACAGCTATCGATAAAGTATATGAAGCGATGCTTACCATCACTTTACGCTTTAAGTATATTACTATCATTGTTATTTTTGCTATCTTTTTTGCTTCCTTATCACTCTTTCCAAAAATTGGTATGGATTTTATTCCTAAAGAAGACAAGAGTGAACTAGAGGTCAAGATTAAAGCAAGCAGTGGTGTTTCACTTCAAGAGATGATTCGTAAGTCAAAAGAGGTAGAAGAGATAATAAATCAGAATGATAATGTTGAGTTTACCACGTTGAGTGTTGGTTACAACTCTGCAAGAGAAAAAAACAAGGCTCTCATTTATGTAAAACTTCTAAAGAGAAGCGAACGCTCTCTTAACCAAGAAGAGGTCATTCAAAATTTAAGAGATGAACTCTCACCTTTGAAAAAAGATATGTTTATTACTGCTTCAGCAATACCCAATATTAAAGGTGCAGGAGTAAGTGTTCCTTATCAAATTATTTTAAAATCTGACTCTTTTGAAACTTTAACAACTGCAAAAAACAATCTTGTTGAGTATATTACTGCAAAAAAAGGTTTTGTAGATGTTGATACAAATCTAGATGAACCAAAACCGCAGTACAACATAAACATTTTAAGAGAAAATGCAAATCGCTTAGGAGTAAGTGCTACACAAATAGCAAGTGCAATCGCTACTGCATTTTCAAGTGATTTAGAAATTTCTTATTTTGAAGAGAATGGTAAACAATACAATATTACACTACGTTTCAATGATGAAAATCGTCAAACTATTGCTGATTTAAAGAAAATACAGCTTCGAACACAAGAGAATACTTTAGTCTACCTAGATGGCCTCGTAGAGATAACAGAATCTTCGTCACAAGCGACAATTTATCATTTTGATAGACAGAGACAAGTGAGTATATATGCTGACCTTTATGGCCTTGATTTAGGTGGAGCAGTCAACTATACTAAAGAGAAAATCGACTCTCTTCTACCCGAGGGAGTTACATACCGGTTTACAGGTTTTGCAGAAGAGATGGTTAAAACTGCTAATGCCTTTGGTGTTGCTATTGGACTTTCAGTTATATTAATGTTTATCATATTAGCTATCCTTTACGAATCTCTCATCCAGCCCCTTATTATTATGGTGGCATTACCTTTAAGTATTATTGGTGTTATGTTAGCACTTTATCTCAGCGGTTTACAGTTCTCACTTTTTGTAATGATAGGTTTTATGCTCCTTATGGGAATGGTTGGTAAAAATGCTGTTTTACTTGTTGACTTTGCTAACTCTGCGGTGGAAGATGGAAAAAGTACAGATGAAGCACTCATAGAAGCTGGAGAAAAAAGATTACGTCCTATTTTAATGACAACCTTCGCAATGGTCTTTGCAATGCTCCCCTTAGCCTTAGGAGAGAGTCTAGGAAGTGAAACAAAAGCACCTATGGCAATTGCCATTATTGGAGGGCTTATTAGTTCTATGATTTTAACCCTTTTCATAGTCCCTGCACTCTATAAACTTATAACACCTCTCGATAGATGGCTCAAAAAATGGTATGTAGTAGGAAAAGTTTCTTAATTATTAAATGGATGGTGTAAAAGCTATCTGTTTAGTATGTAAATATTTTGATTAAAGGAGGTGGTGGCCAATCTCGGAATCGAACCAAGGACACACTGATTTTCAGTCAGTTGCTCTACCGACTGAGCTAATTGGCCATAATAATAAAAGTCTTTAAAAGGTGGTGGCCAATCTCGGAATCGAACCAAGGACACACTGATTTTCAGTCAGTTGCTCTACCGACTGAGCTAATTGGCCATCTTTTAAAGAGCGAAATTATAGCCCGTATGTACTGAAAGTTTGCTTAGAAAATGAGGAACTTAGCGAAGTGGCATTGACCATTTCTGATAGTAAGCGAGTAAACGTAGTGCCAATACCCCCATAAATAGCAGTGAAATACTCACTAAAGAGATAAGCCCAACCACGTTAAGCACATACAAAACAACACCTACAAGTAGTGAAACTACTCCATAAAACCCTGTTTTAAAAACAAAAGGTACCTCATTTATTATCACATCTCGTGCAATACCACCACCAACTGCGGTAATAAATGCCATTGTCATGACACCTGTTAAGTTATACTCATTCTCAAGCCCTATAAGTGCCCCTGAGATGCTAAACGACACTAAACCAATAGAATCACTCAAGATAAAGAGTGTTTTGTTCTCTAGGGAGTTTCTTCTATGAAATTTAAAGAGTATAAGAAGTGCAAGAACCGTAATAACAATTAGGGCAGGATAATTATGCGAAAATGTAAAAGGAACTCTGTCAACTGCAATGTCACGAAGTATTCCGCCACCAAGTGCTGTTAAAAATGTAGCAATTAGTACACCAAGTAAATCAAGATCATTTCTAACCGCTACAAAAAATCCACTCATGCTAAAGGCGATGATGCCTATGTACTCCGTTAGTTCAAACATATCTTTAAAGCTTCTACAATAGCGAGCTGTTCTAGGTCTTTTACCTTCTGTTCTAAACTTTTAGCTGTTTCATCTTTGTCTAGGTCTAACTCTTTTTGTAAAATAACTCTACCGCTATCGTACACCTCATTCACTTCATGAATCGTTACACCACTTTTCCTTTCACTGTTTGCAACAACAGCTTCATGCACAAAGTGACCATACATTCCTTTTCCACCATATTTAGGTAGAAGTGAAGGGTGAGAGTTTAAAACTTTAAAATTTTCAGTAATTTTAGGAGAGAGTTTTTTCATATAGCCTGAGAGAAAAACATACTCACACTCATACTCAGTTAAAAGCTCATAAATTCTATCATCGGGATGTTTGTGAGTTTTACTATTTACTAAGAAGTTCTCTACCCCATAACGGGTTGCATTTTCTAAGACTTGTGCATAGGAGTTATTTGAGATTATTAACTTTATATTTACATCTAAAATTTTGTCTAGTTTTGCCTTATAGATGGCATTGAAACCACTACCGTTATGAGAGGCTAAGATGGCAATATTTGTCATTAAAGTTTACGAACCGCTTCTTTAAACTCATTACCACGTTGAGCATACGAACTAAACTCATCGAGACTTGCAGCAGCAGGAGAGAGAAGCCCTACTTCACCTTTTTGAAGTCTCTTATCTATCTGCACAATAGCATCTGCTAAGTTTTTACAGAGTGTGAACTCCACGTTATACTTCTCAGCTAGGATTGATAGTCTCTCTTTGTTTGAGCCTATATTGTAGAGTTCTATGTTGAGACTCTTAAGAGACTCAAAAAGCTCAGCTAAGTCAACACCTTTGTCATCCCCACCTAAGATAAGATGGATTTTATGCTCAGAGTAGCGTTTGAGTGCTGCTATAGTCGCATCTAAGTTTGTCGCCTTAGTATCATTTACCCATAAACGCTCTTGTGAGTCGTGTAGCTCCTCTTGACGATGAGGGTCAAGTTCAAATGCATTTATCTGCTCATAACTCACTCTATCAAAAAGAATCTTATCTACCGCCATCGCTAAAAGAGCATCTGCAAGAAATGCACCTTTAAACTTTACCTTACTTACATCTATGCCAAAGTGTGTAGCTAAATCATACTCATCTTTATAGGTAATGAGGTGGGCATCTGTCT
>Ga0256824_10000693_pt1 | contig 13063 bp, 11 predicted proteins | sample CV67metaG_FD_191570 | JGI IMG/M metagenome (GOLD analysis project Ga0256824, IMG submission 191570) | Hydrothermal vent microbial communities from East Pacific Rise, Pacific Ocean - CV67 | ecosystem: Environmental > Aquatic > Marine > Hydrothermal vents | place: Pacific Ocean: East Pacific Rise...
TTAATATGGCGAATTTTTATGCTTAAATAGCATAAGTATATTAGGGTAATACTTCAGTCTTAATTTCTTGTTTTTTAAATTTTACACAACAATTCAGCAGCATTTCTCAACGTTTCTTCTGTTTTAGCAAAGCAAATCCGTATTACTTTATGATCGGTTTTATTTTGGTAAAATACTGAGGTGGGTATAGTTGCTACGCCTATTTCTTTTGTGATTCTTTTGGCAAAATCAACATCATTCTCGTTTGAAATTTCTGAATAATCAAATAATGCAAAATAAGTACCATCACAGGCTAAAGGTTTAAGTTTAGATGTTTTCATTACATCTAAAAACAAATCTCTTTTTTGTTTATAAAATGGCATCACGTCACGCCAAGAATTTGTTTCAGTCATAAATTTAGCTATGGCATATTGCATGGTATTGTTCACACAAAACACATTAAACTGATGGACTTTTCTAAATTCTTCGGTTAAAATTTCTGGAGCTACGCAGTAACCCAATTTCCACCCTGTAACATGAAATGTTTTACCAAAACTATAGGTCACAAAGCTTTTGTGCCTTAAAATAGTACTTTTTAATACGGATTGATGCTCACCTTCAAATTGAATGTGTTCATACACTTCATCACTTAACACATAAATAGTTGGATTTGATTCTATAATTTTTTCTAACTCAAGAATATCATTAGAACTTAAAACAGAACCAGCAGGATTGTGAGGGTTATTAATCACAATCATTTTAGTTTTGGATGTAATAGTTGCTCTAACCTCATTCCAATTAATAGAATAAGAGGGATGTTGTAATTCTAAATGAACAGGCACAGCACCTTGTAATCGTATGGATGGGTCATAACAATCATAGGCCGGATCAAACAGAATAACTTCATCACCAGGATGTAGCATGGCTGAAAAAATAGTGTAAATAGCTTGAGTAGCTCCTGCAGTAATTGTAATTTGAGTATTTGAATTCACCGTAACCTGATGTTGTTCTTTTATTTTTGCTGCAATCGCTTCTCTTAAATCTTGGCGGCCTTCCATTGGTGCGTATTGGACTTCATCCTTATCCAAGCCTTCTTTTACAAAGGTTTTTAATTGCTCACTAATTTTAAAATTAGGAAAACCTTGTGATAAATTGATTGCCCCACATTCGTTTGCCAATTGAGACATAACTGAGAAAATACTCGTTTCTACTTTTGGTAATTTTGATTTCATAGTCGCTACGCTCAAGACTCAAGATTATTAGACTCAAGATTCAAGACTTTATTTACTCAGTAATGTGTTACCTTTTTCTTAAATTAGTATGGTTTTAAAAAATACCAATATTTCAATCTTGCGTCTTAAATCTAAAAGCGTAGCAATCTTGTGTCTTCTTTATCTCAACCCAAATATTTTAAAAATGCCTCTTGTAATTTCTTTCATTAACGTATTGCCCATTTTATCCATCAGTTTTGATGTTTCAGATTTTCTTGGGCGACCAACTCTACCTCTTGTCGTACGTGAACGTCTTTTATCTAAAGCCGCATCTTCTTTATTTTGTTGTTTACGTCTTTTGTTTTGAAATTTTTCCTCTTGAATACGTTCAATTTTATCATTTAAAATTTCGTAAGCCGATTCACGGTCAATGTTTTTGTTATATTTTTCAGTTAAGGTTGAGTAATCAACTATTTCATCAATTTCTTTTTTGGTTAATACATCCATTCGTGTTTTTGGCGCTTGTAATAATGTGGCTGCTAAAGGCGTTGGAATACCTTTTTCATTTAAACCCGTTATTAAGGCTTCCCCAATTCCTAATTCTGTAATAATTTGGTCTGTTTGATAAAAGTCTGAAATTGGATAATTTTCTGCTGTTTTTTTAATTGCTTTTCTGTCTTTAGCCGTAAAGGCTCTCAAAGCATGTTGCACTTTTAATCCTAATTGACTTAATACTTCATCAGGAATATCGGTAGGTAATTGAGTACAAAAATAAATACCAACACCTTTTGAACGAATTAATTTAATAATGATTTCAATTTGATCTAATAACGCATCAGACGCTTCTTTAAACATTAAATGAGCTTCATCAATAAAAATACATAATTTAGGTTTATCGCTATCTCCAGATTCGGGAAATGTTTCATATATTTCAGCCAATAAACTTAACATAAAAGTTGAAAATAGTTTTGGTTTAGATTGAATATCAGCTAACTGAATAATTGACACTTGCCCCATTCCTTTTTTGTTTACAAACAATAAATCTTGTACATCAAACGAGCGTTCACCAAAGAATTTTTTGGCACCTTGTTGTTCTAATGCTACAATTTTGCGCATGATTGTTCCAATAGACGCTGAAGAGACTCTACCGTATTCTTTTGTAATTTCAGCTTTGCCTTCCTCCATAATAAACTGTAAAGATTTTCTTAAATCTTTTAAATCTAATAGAGGTAAATTATTATCATCACAATATTGGAATAAAACAGCCAAAACACCTTCTTGTGTGTCGTTAAGTTCTAACATTTTTCCTAATAAAGTAGGACCAAATTCAGAAACTGTAGCACGCAGTCTAACTCCTTTTTTATCAGAAATAGTTAACAATTCCACCAACATTTTTTCTGGAGTATATTCCACACCAATAGCACCTTGACGCCAAGTAATGTGGTCATTTAAAGTGCCTGGTTGAGCCAAACCACTTAAATCTCCTTTGATATCCATTAGTAAAGTTGGAATACCTTTCATAGCCATTTGTTCGGCTAAGACTTGTAATGTTTTAGTTTTACCTGTACCTGTTGCTCCTGCAATTAAACCGTGTCTATTTAACGTTTTTAATGGTATTTTTACTTGAGCGCCTTCAATAGGTTTGCCATCTAACATAGCAGCTCCAATAATTAAACTATCTCCTTTAAATGTATAACCGTCAGTAATGTGTTGTTTGAAATCGTCTGTTTTGCTCATTGTTTTACTTTGAAAATGTTTGAAACAAATTTAAGTAATTTAATTTAATAAATTACTTAAATGAAATCATTCGAATTTATATAAAGTAATATGATATTGTTCAAAAATTAGAATATCAAATGTATGCTAAATTCGTAGCTTAACTATTGAAAAAGAATGAAGTTTAACGGGGAGGTTTGTGTATCAATTTGTAACGGTATAGTACTTGTGTTAAGTATTTTGTCTCTCCATTGCAATGTTGATTTTAAATCAATATTTAGTGTGTTAGGATTGTTAAGATCTTCTTTTATTATACTAACAGTTAAATTGGAGTTATTTGATATTCCTAAATCGATACTTCCAGTATAATTTAATTGTCCGGGCTGAATTGGAATTAATATTATTTGTAATGGAATTTGAGAATCATCTTCGTATGCGATTCTTATGTTTAATTCATTCGGAGTTGGATAAGAATTCTGCAGCTCAACATTCCAATTAATAGTTTCAGAGGAAGAGTATATTGTTTTATTACGAGCTAAATTATATTCAAAAGAAACATCACTGTTATCATTACCAAGTTTCAAATTTAAACTATCATTTGTTATGTTCAATATGCTATATAAATGGTAATTATTATTAATCATTATTTCGTTATTGATAGTATCAAAACTATAAAAATTAGCATCAGGATAGTCTTCTTCTCTTATTTTTCCTTTAACGTTTAAAAAGTAAAAGAGCGTATTTGGATCAATTGTATCTGAAAAAAAAGTTTTAGGATGGTAATTTTTGTTGACGTGTAATGTAGCTTCAATAGTATCATTGTTAGCATTAAAAGCTCTGATTATTTTTGAATTTGTGTGCCATAAGCCTTGTAGTTTTTGAAATGTTTCATTTTGATTAAAAACACTGTCAACATAAAAATGTTCTTCTTCATTATTAATCTCTTGCTCTACCTCAATTGTACAATTAGGGCAATCTCCACCACAATCAATGCCGGTTTCATCACCATCTTTTATTCCATTTGTACAATCAGAATGTTTACAAGAGAATAACATTAAAAAAAGAATAAACGTAAGTGCAATTTTCATAGGGGTATATATTTGAGTAAACAAATATACCTAAATTTATTCAATGACTCTATTTGTCTTCATTTCAGTTAACAAATGTTAAAAGAACTGATTAATCATTTAGTTGAAACAATATTATATTTTTGGCACGGTTATTACATTATACTATTCGAATTAGGAAGCTAATTCATTCATAGATTTTGGGTTAAAGGTTGGAGTTTTTCTCCAACCTTTTTTTAGTTCCATCAGTTTAGTAGCAGTTTAAACCCTAATTTGAAAACATTGTCCCTTTAAGTAGTGAACCCACTCGAAAATAAATCGTAATATTGTAGTTCTATATTACACATTATGAGTAAAAAAATATTAGTTACAGGTGGCGCAGGTTATATTGGTTCACATACAGTGATTGAATTAGTACAAGCGGGCTTTTCGCCAATTATTGTTGACGATTTTAGAAATTCTAAACGATTTATTTTAGATAGAATTAATGCCCTTACAGATTATACGATTCCATTTTATGAAATTGATTGTAATGATTCCATTCAAATGGAAAAAATATTTATTGATCATCCAGATTTAAATGGAGTGATTCATTTTGCAGCACATAAAGCAGTAGGCGAGTCAGTAAGTCAGCCATTAATGTATTACAAAAATAACGTTGGTTCATTGGTTGTACTGTTAGAATTAATGGAAAAACATACCGTAAAAAACTTAGTGTTTTCATCATCTTGTACTGTGTATGGCGAGCCAGATTCACCGGTTGTAACTGAAGAAACGGAATTACAAACAGCAACTTCTCCTTATGGAGAAACTAAACTAATTTGTGAAAAAATAATAAGACATACGCAATCAACATCTGTTAATTTACAAGCCGTTTTACTTAGATATTTTAATCCAATTGGCGCACATCCTTCTGCTACTTTAGGAGAATTACCTCAAGGTATTCCTAATAATTTATTACCCTATTTAACTCAAACTGTAAATGGTATTAGAGATGTTTTAACTGTATATGGAGATGATTATAAAAATACGATAGATGGAACTTGTGTTAGAGATTACATTCATGTTGTAGATTTAGCAAATGCACATGTTAAAGCTTTAGAATGGTTAAATAAAAAAACAGAATCAATTGTTGATACATTTAATATTGGAACAGGTAGTGGAAGTTCTGTTTTAGAAGTGATTACTACGTTTGAAAAAGTGAATAACGAAAAAGTAAATTATAGTGTTGGACCAAAGCGCGAAGGAGATGTAGAACAAATATATGCAGATGCCTCAAAAGCAAATACTATTTTGAATTGGCATTGCCAATATACGCTTGCTGATTCGTTAAAGCATTCATGGGAATGGGAGAAAAGTATTAGCTCAAAATAAAATTTATGTTTAAAAAAATAATTTTTTCGTTACTTGTTATTTGCGCAGGAAACAGTTTTGCGCAAGAAGATAGTCATGAAAAGCCATTTTATAAAAAAAGACGTCCGGGTATCATGCGTTTTTATACTTTAAATGCACCAACAGAAACTTCAGCTGAAAAGTTTGATAGATTCAATACTAGTTTCCATTTTGATTCTTGGTTAGGTGATGTTAATTCTGTTAAAACCAAATTTTACTCAATAGGACATGGTATTAATGTTATGTTTGATATTCCGTTTTCTAAAACATCTAGATTTGGAATTGGAATTGGATTTGGATATACACATTATAGCATTAGGCATGATGGTACTTTAAATGTACAATCATCAGCAAGCCCTGAAGAACAAAAGTTTACGAAATTAGAAGTACAGACTGTTGAGGATAGATGGATTAACAGAACGGCATTTAATAACATTGAAATTCCTTTTGAATTTAGAATTCGTTCGCAAAAAGAAAGACCCAAGTTTAAGTTTTACCCAGGTTTTAAAGTGGGGTATACAGTTGGAAAGTTTCATAAATGGAAAGTAGGCTATCAAAAGTATGTTAACTATAATTTTTTAGATGTAAATCCATTACATTATGGTCCAACTATTCGACTTGGAATGAATAATATTATGTTGTTTGGATACTATGATTTAGCTATGTTATTAGAAAATGAAAACAGTTCAAAACTAAATGTATTTTCGGTTGGTATTAGTATTGGTTGGTTTTAAAGTTATAAATTAAATTTAACGCTAATAGTTAGTTGTGTTATTATTTATGAGTTAGTACCTTAAATTACAAGTAATTTCATAAATTTGAAACTTATGAAAATAGACTTCACTTCATTTTACAAAAAAATTGTACTTGTATTACTACTTATTCCTGTTACCAATTTTGCGCAAGACAAACTAAAAATTGATCATACCGCGTATGACAATTGGAAATCCATAAAATCATCATTATTTTCACCAAAAGGAACATTTGTAGTGTATACAATTAATCCGCACAAAGGTGATGGAATGTTATTTATTCAGAGTACTGATAAAACAGTATTACAGTCTATTGAAAGAGGTAACCGTGCGAAAATTCATTATAATGAAAAGTTTGTAACATATCAAATAAGCGCTCAATTTGACAGTTTAAGACAATTAAAATTGGATAAGGTAAAAAAAGATTTGTTTCCAAAAGACACCTTAGGTATATACTGGGTAGATGGTGATTCAACAGAATTAATATCGGATATTAAATCGTATAAATTATCAAAAGAAGGAGACTGGTTAGCCTATTTATTAGCAAAAGATACTCGCCCAGATTGTAAAGTTTACAAATGTAAATTTAGACAAAAACGTAATGCATGTGAAAACGTAAAAACATCTGGTAAAACATTAGTTTTATACAATCCATTGACCAACTATAAAACAGAAATTTTTCAAGTAACTGATTATCATTTTAACGAAAAAGGAACACAATTAGCTTATGTTACAAGTGTAAAAGGTAAATCAGACTCTTTAAGTTTAAACATTTTAAAATTAAATACTAAATCTGAATTTTCAATAAACAGTTTAATTTCAAAAGTAGATAGTTTAACAACCAATTGTTTAGCAATCAAATCCATTACGTTCGACAAAAAAGGTAATCAATTGGCATTTTTAGTTTCAAATGACACCAATAAACGTAAAGTATTTCAGCTTGGATATTGGAATTTTAACGCCTCAAAATTAATAATTATTGATTCAACCATTCAAAACATGACCCAAAACTGGACGGTTTCTGAACATAGGTCTCCCTATTTTTCGAGAGATGGGAAAAAATTATTTTTTGGAACCAATGAAATAGTAGAACAAGAAGCTGAAGATACGTTGTTAGCAAACGAAAAATCAAAAGTTGATGTGTGGTCTTGGACAGATAAGCTACTGCAACCAATGCAATTATTAAGATTAAAAAAAGAGTTAAAACGTAATTACTTAGCGGTTTATCATATTGACACTAAAAAGTTTGTTCAGTTAGCAACTTCAAAAGTGCCTAATGTTAGACTTTATGACCATAACACTAGTAATTTTGGACTAGGGATTGCCACTGAAAATCATCAAAAAGAACAATCATGGGCGTTTCCTTGGAAATCGGACTATTATTTAATTGATATTGAAAATGGAACGCAAACTGAAATTGACAATGGTTTATCTTATGGTGGCACATTATCGCCATCAGGTAAGTATTTTGTGTGGTACAATGGAATTGATTCTACTTGGCATTCTAAAGACATTAAAGGAAAGGTAACTATTAATTTAACTGAATCTATCTCTGCAAATTTCGCGTCTGACAATAATGGAAATCCTTTTGTGACTTATCCTGAAGGAAAAGGATCTTGGATAAAAGAAAACGGAAAAGAAAAATTAATTTTGTATTCTCAATTTGACATTTGGGTAGCTGATCCTAGTGGAATGGAAACTACTAAATCATTAACAAATCAGTTAGGTAAATCTACAAATACTGTATATCGTTTCAATAATTTAGAAAAGGATTCTACATATATTACATTAAATAATAACCTTTTTCATGGAGTAGATAAAAAAACGAAAGATGAGTTTTATGTAAAACCTTCTGATATTGCTAAACGTTATTTACAATCTAATCATATGTATTACTTTCTTTTAAAGGCAGAAAAGTCAGAGAAAGTTCTATTTCGTAGAATGAATTTTCAAGACTATCCAGAGTTATCAGTTTCAGATATGAATTTAAATGAATCAGTGACTCTAACTCAAACAAACCCTCAGCAGAAAGAGTATAATTGGGGAACAGTTGATTTAGTACATTGGAAATCGTATAAAGGGTTAGAGTTAGACGGCTTATTATATAAACCTGAAGATTTTGATTCAACTAAAAATTATCCTCTACTAGTCTATTTTTACGAAAAAAATGCTGATAATTTGCATAGGTATTCAGCTCCGAGACCAACAGCATCAGTAATTCACACTACAGAATATGTAAGTAATGGTTACATTGTTTTTATTCCAGATATTTTATACACTGAAGGTCATCCTGCAAAATCGGCTTATGATTGTATTTTAAGTGGAACAGATTATTTAACTGAAAAATATAGTTGTATAGACACCACTAAAATGGCACTACAAGGTCAAAGTTGGGGTGGATATCAAACGGCTCAATTAATCACAATGACTAATAAGTATGTTTGTGGAATGGCAGGTGCCCCGGTTAGTAATATGTTTTCTGCTTACGGTGGAATCAGATGGGGAAGTGGAATGAGTCGTCAATTCCAATATGAACGTACACAAAGTAGAATTGGTTGTACAATTTGGGAGTGTCCAGAATTGTATAGAGAGAATTCACCAATTTTTGGTTTACCAAACGTAAATACACCATTACTAATTATGCATAATGACGGAGATGGTGCTGTGCCGTGGTATCAAGGAATTGAGATGTTTATGGGGTTAAGACGTTTAAACAAACCAGTATGGATGTTAAACTATAATGGCGATCAGCATAATTTAATGAAAGATGCAAATCGAAGAGATTTAAGTATTAGAATGCGTCAATTTTTTGATTATTATTTATTAGATCAGCCTATACCTTTATGGATGAAAAATGGGGTAAAAGCTATAGATAAAGGTAAAAAATTAGATCTTGAATTAGTAGAGTAAAAAAAATTAAATAATTCACAGCACATGCTGAGGTATTAAAAAACCCTTGTCGTTTAGTTTAAACTTCAAGGGTTTTTTTATAATTGTGAGGTTAGTTATTTCACTAATTTTTTTTCAATAACTTCAATTAAACTTTCTTTTGGTAATGCACCAGCTTGCATCATGGGTTGTTTGTTTAACGGAATAAATAGCATAGAGGGAATGCTTCTAATTTGAAAAGCTGATGATAATTCTTGTTCTGCTTCTGTGTCCACTTTATAAATAATTATTTTGTCTTTATATTCTTCTGATAAGTCTTCAAGAATAGGAGCTACCATTTTACATGGTCCACACCAATCAGCATAAAAGTCAATAATAGCAGGTAAATTACCTTTGTATTTCCATTCTTTTTCTGTTGTATAATCAAAAACATCTGATTTGAATTGTTCTGTTGTTAATTGTATTGTAGGCATCTTATTAAATTTTAATACAAAGGTATAGTCAAACACAATTAAGGTTGGTACTTGTTATCACAAAGGAGTATGTCGAATTGAGGTTTATAGCTCTGTTAGGGATTGGAGCGATAGCCTTTTGGTTGTGGAAGTAGAAAATGTTAATTGGAAAAAGCGACCTTGTGAAGCTTATGTAGATTTACATTTACTTATTTTACAACCAATAGCTAAAGTGTAAAGCGCGTTAAAACAGCCAAAATACCATGTGAATATCTAAATGATCTGTAATAAATGATGTATTAGGTTATTTTAGTTGATTAACTAATGTTTATGATTTGAATTGCCACAGTTATGGTGTTTTTTGGGTACTGGATCATTTCCGGTTCCTCCCCATGGATTGCAAGACGCTATTCTTTTTATGCCTAACCATCCTCCTTTAAGTGGTCCCCATTCTTTTATGGCTTCAATAGTATAGTTTGAACAGGTTGGTGTGTACCGACATGCACTTGGTAGAATAGGTGATATTACCCATTGATAAATTTTTACTGGAAAAATAAAAATACTATTGATAAATGTACGACTCATTATTTTACGTAGTCTTGTTTAATCACTAAAGATAACCAGCCGTCATCATACTTAATGTACCCATGGTCATAGCAAAAATGGTAGGTTCCTCCTTTTTGAGTTTTATAAACATTAGTGTGGTATGCAAAATTAAAACCTTCTTCCATTAACGTTGTTTCTTTAATTTTTGTTTTTCCGTTTGGGTTAAGACGTTCTAGAATTCTACGGTTTTTACGTAATATGTTATTTACATTACGCATGTAACTTGTAGTGTCGCGATTGTTTTTATTGTGTAGATCATTTCTGCAATAATCAGAACAATATTTTTTATCAATTCTGCCATGAATTTCAGTTTTGCATGTCAAACACTGTCGTTTTTCTATTTTATTTTCCATTTGCTCAACTAAGTTAGTCATTTGTTTTTAGTTGTAATTACTATTTATGATTGAAAATTTTGTTTCTTGTTTTTTGATATTTAAATTTAACCCCTTACCTTGTCAAAAAAAATAAAATTGTACGGAAAAATAGATATACAAGAATTAGCTAAGTTTGGAAATATTGAATTTCTAGCAAAACAGGTTGTTGAAGGCTTTATTACAGGTCTTCATAAATCACCATATCATGGTTTTTCTGTTGAGTTTGCCGAACATAGATTATATAATAAAGGAGAGAGTACAAAATACATTGATTGGAAGTTATATGCTCGAACTGATAAATTATTTGTTAAGCGTTTTGAAGAGGAAACTAATCTAAGGTGTCGTTTTGTTTTAGATGCCTCCTCATCTATGTATTTTCCGAAAATTGATAAAGCTAATGTTTTAAATAAACTTGGTTTTAGTGTTTATGCAATAGCTTCATTAATTGAATTGTTAAAGAAACAAAGAGAAGGGGTTGGTTTAACAATTTTTGATACTAAAATAATTACAGAAACAGCAATTAAAACCTCTGCCACACATTTAAAACAAATGTATGTAGAATTAGAACATTTAATGAATGGTCAATCTGAAAATTTAAACAGAAAAACAAATTTTACGGATGTTTTACATGAAATTGCTGAAAATTCACATAAACGATCAGTAGTTGTTTTATTTTCTGATTTTTTCACAGAACATTCGATAGAGGATTTATCGGATGCATTTTTGCATTTACGCCACAATAAACATGAGGTGATTTTATTTAATGTTTTAGATAAAAATAAAGAGTTAGATTTCAATTTTCCTAATAAACCAACTGCTTTTATTGATTTAGAAACAGGGGAGAGGTTAAAATTACAACCGTCTGAGATTAAAAATCAGTACAAAGCTAAAATGAAAGCGTACATTTCGGAGCTTAAATTAAAATGTTCTCAGTTTAAAATAGACTTCATAGATGTAGATATTAATGAATCTATTGATTTTATACTGCAACAATACTTAATTAAGCGTTCTAAAATACGTTGATAATTAATTAGTTATAAAAAAAGATAAAAATAAATGAAAGTTTTCTTTAAAAAATCATTGTTTAACCAAATAGAATACTTAATTTTGTCGCACCTAAGTAATAGGGATTGATTTTAAATAATCACGGTCCGGTAGTTCAGTTGGTTAGAATGTCGCCCTGTCACGGCGAAGGTCGCGAGTTCGAGTCTCGTCCGGACCGCCAACAAATAAAAAGCTTCACTAAAATAGTGAAGCTTTTTTTGTTTTATTTCAAATTATGTTTTACGTTTATATTATATATTCTAAAAAATTTGATAAATATTATAAAGGGTTTTCAGAGAATCCCAAACAAAGATTACTAGATCATAATTTAGGGAAAAGTAAATACACTAAATTATTTATCTATTGGGAACTGATACACCTAGAAATTTATGATACAAAAAAGGATGCTTTAATTCGCGAAAAAAAGCTTAAAAAGTATTCTAAAAATCAAATACTAGAACTTTCTAATTCTAAAAGGAATCAAATTGAAAACTTGCAGTTAGGATAGAATGTCGCGCTGTCATCCCCAAGGTTCTTGGGGACGAGTTCGAGTCTCGTCCGGACCGCCAACAAATAAAAAGCTTCACTAAAATAGTGAAGCTTTTTTTGTTTTATTTCAAATTATGTTTTACGTCTATATTGGCCTAATAGACAAAAAGGAGTCCGCAAAATTATGCAATTTACACCTCCAAAAAAGCATCAATAAATTTCTTTTTTCTATTCAGAGATAACCCATTATGATTTCTAAGTTTATTCTTTAAATCTTCAAAATGTCCATCAATAGCATTTGTTGTGTTAGGAATATTAAGTTCTATATAATCATACCTTGTGAATAACCAAGGTAAGTTGCTTTTAAGACTTCTATATGCACTTCTGAGGCGTTTATGAGTGTAATAGCTTCTACCTGTTTCTATGTTTGTTGTTCGTTCATTTAAAAAGTGTTGCCATTTGGTAAAACCAATCGTTTAAAGCACCTTCAAAAGATTATTTATCCGTAAGTTTCATCATAGATACAAGTTCTTTCAACTCAATAGACGCTGGCAGTTTAGGGTTTTCAGAGAACTCTTTCTATTTGTTTCTCAGTCCATTTTGAGTAATGTTTAAATAACAAATATCTACTTCTTACTAATAGCTGTTTTATTGTATCGCTATTGGCTAAAACACATGGAAAATAAGTTCTGTTAGCTTTCTTAGCTTGTTCATTATTCTAAAACTTCCCATCTGTAATTTATTGGATGTTTTGTTCTGCTTCATTAGGCAATTTTTGTACATGAAAATGATCTGTGACTTGTTGAGCGTTAGGAAAAACATTTGAACATAATATTTACCATTGTATAAGCCATGTCGAGCGTAATTTCTTTTACTTTGTTTCTGAGATTTTTGAAATCAATTTTAAACATTGTATAACCTGATCTACCTATGCTCCTTTAGTTATAGCGACAATAAAACCTTTTATACTTGTAACAATGGTGTGTAGGTCACCGTTTGTGAATGCAATTTCATTAATTGATAAGTATTTAGTAATGTTTTTGGATAAATTTAAATACTCTTGAGCGTGAATTTTGGCTTTCCATTCTTTAA
>Ga0256824_10000694_pt1 | contig 13057 bp, 12 predicted proteins | sample CV67metaG_FD_191570 | JGI IMG/M metagenome (GOLD analysis project Ga0256824, IMG submission 191570) | Hydrothermal vent microbial communities from East Pacific Rise, Pacific Ocean - CV67 | ecosystem: Environmental > Aquatic > Marine > Hydrothermal vents | place: Pacific Ocean: East Pacific Rise...
GCAATAAAGTTATCATCTTTTAATATATGTTCACACATTTGTGTTGTTGTTGTTTTTCCATTTGTTCCACTAATCCAAATAGAAAATATATCTTTTTGCTCTTTATTATATATAGTAGTTAAAAACAAATCATAATCACTTATTATATTTTTTGTTTTCTTAACTAACTCATTATGAGGTGGAATACCTGGACTAACTATTGTAATATCATTTAAATCTTTATCATATATATCTAAATCACTATCATCAAAAAGATCTACGTTTGGATATATCTCTTTAATAGCTAAAGCTGTTTTACCTTTTCCTAAAACTCTCATATTAAGTATCTCCTAATAATTATCTTATTTTTAAACTTGCTAATGCAATTAGATTTGTTATAAATGCTATAATCCAAAATCTAACAATAATTTTATTTTCGTGCCAACCTTTTTGCTCAAAGTGATGATGTATTGGTGCCATTAAAAATATACGTTTTTTTCTTAGCTTATATGATCCCACTTGAAGCATAACTGATACTGTTTCAAATACAAAGATAAATCCTATTAATAATAATAAAATTTCACTCTTAGCAACAATAGCTAAATATCCTAAGAAACCTCCAATTGCTAAAGAACCACTATCACCCATAAATACTTCTGCTGGATGAGAGTTGTACCATAAAAAGCCAATTAAAGCTCCACTAAAACTAACTCCTACTATTGTAAGTTCACCTGCTAGTTTGATATTTGGTAAAAGTAAATAATTACTTAATACAACATGACCTGTAACATACACAATTGCAGAAAGTGTAAAAAATGCAATAATAGAGGGAACTGTAGCAAGACCATCTAATCCATCTGTTAAGTTAACTGCATTTGTAGAAGCAATCATAATTAAAGACCAAAAAATAATTGCATAAAATCCCATATCAAATACTGGAAATTTATAAAACGGTACATACAATTCTGTAGAATGATTTGAATAAAACAGTATTGCTACAACTATTAATGATGCAATAAATTGATATATTATTTTCATTCTAGGTGTTAAACCTTCTGAGTTTTTATTTGATGTAATTTTAGAATAATCATCTTTTATACCAATTAGTGCAAATAGCCCAATAGTAACTATTGCTCCGACTACATAAGGATTATTAAGCTTTGCAGTTAATAAAATTGCTATAAGAGTTGATACAACGAATACCACTCCACCCATAGTAGGAGTTCCTACTTTTTTTTGATGAGAGTCTGGAGCTAAATCATATATAGGTTGTTTTGCACCAACTCTATTTGCCCATTTTAAAAATCTAGGCATTAAAAAAAATGTAATTATGAATGCTATGAAAAATCCAAGACCTGCTCTAACTGAAATATATTGAAAAATATTAATATCTAAATGTCTGTAAAACCAATAAAACAATGTGTGTTCCTCCAAAATGTTTTACTTTTTAAGTAAAGCTATTTTATGTTATAATCGCGATTATAACATAATTCATCTTTAGGGTAACAAATGAGTAAAAAAACTATTTTAATAATCACTGATGGCATAGGCCATAATGATTCTTGTGAATATAATGCATTTTGTCAAGCAAAAAAACCAACATATGATTATTTATTTGATACTGTACCAAATTCACTTATTAAGACTTATGGGTTAAGTGTAGGTTTGCCAGATGGACAAATGGGTAATAGCGAAGTTGGACATATGTGTATTGGAAGTGGAAGAATACTTTATCAAGATTTAGTAAAAATTAATTTAGCTATAAAAGATGATACATTAAAAGATAATAAAGTACTAAGTACAACTATCAATAAATCTAACAACATTCACATAATTGGATTACTAAGTGATGGTGGGGTTCATTCTCATATTTCTCATATAATCGCAATGGCAAAAATTGCATCAAAACAAAATAAAAAAGTATTTATACATATTATTACTGATGGTAGGGATGTAAGTCCTACTAGTGCAAAAAAATATATTCAACAAATTATTGATATTTGTGATAATAATATATCAATTGCTACAGTATCTGGAAGATTTTATACTATGGATAGAGATAATAGATGGGAAAGAATACAAGCTGGATATGAACAAATTGTAAATGCAAAAACTAAATATAATAAAAATATTTTATCATATATAGATGAACAATACAAAAAAGATATATTTGATGAATTTATAGAACCAATTTCATTTAATAATTATACTGGTATATCTAAAAATGATGGTGTAGTATTTTGTAATTTCAGATCAGATAGATTTAGAGAGATTTCAACAACATTTGCATCAAAAGACTTTAATGAATTTAATACTAAACAATTAGATATCAATATTGCAACAATGACACAATATGATAAAAATTTGCCATTACCAATATTATTTCCTAAAACTGCTCCTACAAATACTTTAGCTCAAGTGATTAGTAATGCAAACCTTTTACAAGTTCATACAGCAGAAACAGAAAAATATGCTCATGTTACATTTTTCTTTAATGGTGGAATTGAAGATGAATTTAAAGGTGAAAAAAGACTATTAGTTTCATCACCAGATGTTAAAACTTATGATATGAAACCAGAAATGTCTGCACCAGAAGTTTGTGATGGCGTATTAAAATCTATGGATGAAGAAAATGACTTTATTGTTGTAAACTTTGCAAATGGAGATATGGTTGGACATACAGGGAATATTGATGCTGCTATAAAAGCAGTAGAATGTGTAGATACTCAACTAGGTCGTATAATTAGTAAAGCAAAAAAGTTAAATTATAATGTAGTACTTACTAGTGATCATGGTAATTGTGAAAAAATGAAAGATGAAAATGGAAATACTCTTACAAATCATACAGTAGGTGATGTTTTTTGTTTTGTAATATCTGATAAAGTAAGTAAAATAAAAGATGGAGGCCTAAATAATATTGCGCCTACAGTATTAAAACTTATGCAACTTGATATCCCAAATGAAATGGATGAGGCACTATTTTAAATGAAGAGAGTTAAAAAATGTTAAAAAAACTTATTATATTAATGATACTTATTGGAATAGGTATATTTATCTGGCTTGTTGTATTGTATTCAAAAATTAAACTTGATGTTAATAAAATTGTAAATTATACACCAACAGCAACATCACAAATAGTAGATAGAAATGGCAAACTACTATCTAATATTTTTCTTGATCAACATAGATTTTACGTTAAATTTGATCAAATACCTCCAAAAGTAATTGAAAGTCTAATTGCAATAGAAGATACACAATTTTTTGAACATAATGGTATTAATGTAGATGCAATATTAAGAGCAATCGTAAAAGATCTTAAGCATATGAAAATGGTAGAGGGAGCAAGTACTATTACTCAACAATTAGTAAGAACCATTGCCTTAAGTCGAGATAAGAAAATAATGAGAAAAATAAAAGAGATTTTATTATCATTAAAGTTAGAGAGAGTTCTAAGTAAAGAAGATATATTAGAAAGATATTTAAATTCTATATACTTTGGTCATGGATATTATGGAATAAGAACAGCATCTTTAGGATACTTTCATAAAGAGTTAGACCAACTTAATATTAAAGAGATATCAATACTAGTTGGGCTTCCTCAAGCACCTAGTTTTTATGCCCCTACAAAAAATTTGAAATTTTCTTTAGCTCGTGCTAATCAAGTAGTAAGAAGATTACATACTTTAGGATGGATAAATAATTCTCAATATAATGAAGCATTAAAATTTACTCCTAAAATTTATAATGATACACTTACTCGAAATAAAGCTCCTTATGCAGTTGATTATGCATTAAAAGAATTAAAGAATAAAGTAAAAGATTTAAAAACTGGTGGTTATATAATAAAATTAACAATTGATTTAGAAGCACAATTAATTGCAAAAGAAGCTTTAAAATATGGTTATGACAGAATTAAAAAAAGAGATAAATACGTTGATACAAATAAAAGTAATACAAAATCTTTAAATGGTGCAATAATTAGTATCGAAAATAAAACAGGTAAAATATTAACTTTAGTTGGTGGGGTTGATTACAGAAAATCATCTTTTAATAGAGCAACACAAAGTAAAAGACAACCAGGAAGTGCAGTAAAGCCTTTTGTTTACCAAACAGCTCTTAACCTTGGATATTCAACTGTAAGTAATTTAGTTGATATATCTAGAACATTTGAATATGGAGATAAAAGCAAAAAAGATATAAATAATAAAACAAAAAAATGGAAACCAGGTAATTATGAAAGTAACTTTAAGGGTATGATTACGCTTAGAGAAGCCCTTGTACATTCAAGAAATTTAGCTACTATAAACCTTGTAAATGAAATGGGTATTGATGTAATACATAATAATCTTAAACATTTTGGATTTCAAAACTTACCATTAGATTTATCTATTGCTCTTGGTAGTTTTGGGATTTCTCCTTTAGACTTAAGTGAAATTTATACTATAATATCAAATAATGGTGTAAAAGTTAAACCATATATAATTGAATCTATAAAAAATAAAGATGGTGAAGTTATTAATTTTGATACAACATCTCAAGAAATTCAAAGTAAAGAGCAAGCATTTTTAATGACAACTATATTACAAGATGTTGTAACACGTGGAACTGCAAGAAGAGCAAAAGTAAAAGGTTTACAAGTTGCTGGAAAAACTGGTACAACAAATAACTATAAAGATGCATGGTTTTGTGGATATAGTCCAAGTATACAAACTATAGTATGGTTTGGAAATGACAATTATACACCTATGGGAAGAAAAGAAACTGGTGGAGGATCTGCGGCACCTGTATTTTCATATTTTTATAAATCATACTTAAATATTCATCCTGAATTAAAAAGAAAATTTGATATACCAAAGAATATAATTAGTCATAGATATAACCGTAAAATGGAGTACTTTACTCAAACATCTCCTATGCCACAAAATCAAACTATAGAGTTAAAAAATGTATTTGAAGATCAAGTAGAATTTTAAAGACACTATAATAAGTGTCTTTACACAACTAATATATGGCTTTGATTGTTAGATTTAGCTCTTTGTTTATAGAGTTTATTTTAAACTTCTCATATATAGTTTAACTAATATTTAGAAATCACCCTTTGCAGCTAAATCCATCATATCGTAAATTGTTTTTCTTACTTTATTACCATATGTTAGCATATCTTTAGGTAAAGTTTTTCCTCCTGATATCATTAAATCTAATGACATAGTATACATCCATCTATCACCATTCTTATCTTCCATAATAACTATACGACATGGCAAAAATGCACCATATGCTTTTGAAAAATCAACCATTTTCATTGCTATATTTGGATTACAATAAGATAATACTCTTACATATCTTTGTTTTTTTCCAGTACGTGCTTCAACTTCAGTAGATAGTGGTAAATCACCAACTGGTTTAATACCTCGTTCAATTGCAAGTGCATTAAGTGCTTCTATTACATCATCATTAGAAACATCTGGATCTATTTTGACTTTTCTTACCATACCCTCAGCGGAATTACCTGTGGATAATACAACTTCTGCCATATTCATATATAAGCCTATTGCTTTGGGGTCAAGAGATGAGACTTGTTTAAATTTAGTTCCTAAATCAAACTTTAAAAATATAACAATAAATAATATTGTTACTAAAAAACCAATAAATGTAAATAAATTTTTCAACGTTTTCATAAAACTCCTTTTATTATTAATATTTAATACTGTTAACTATTAATAGTATATAACTTTTTATTATATTTGTCAAAAGTAATATATAACTAATTATTATAATTAATTATTTTTTAATAAATTATGATTTTGTAGATTTTGAATAGAAGTTTATGATAAATTAGTATTTTTTGATATAGATATATAAATAATAAAGCAAAATTGCTTTATTATTATATTTATTAACAAGAGTAAGTAGAGATATACTCAAATGCTGTTGGTCTACCTTCTACAGGTATTACATGTCTTTCAAACATATAATCAACATATTCTTTAACATATTCAGGACTCATAATTGGAGCTAAGAATTCGTAATCTTTTTCAAGACCTTCTAATGCATCTCTAAATGTATTTGGAAGTTCAGGAATTTTTCTTTGGGCAATTTCATCTCTAGTAAGTTCAAATAAATCTTCATTAAATGGACCAGCTAAAGGATATCCACCTTTTTCAATTCCATCAAGACCAGCTATCATAAGAACTGCAAATGCTAAATAAGGACATGCAACACTATCAGGGAATCTAGTTTCAATTCTAGTAGCACCTTCACCAGCACCATAAGGAATTCTACAAGCAGCAGATCTATTTTGAGAAGAATAAGTTAATATTCTTGGAGCTTCGAATCCTGGTAATAATCTCTTAAATGAGTTAGTTGATGGATTTGTAAATGATGTAACTGCTTCTTTATGAGCAAAAATACCACTTAAATAATCTAAGGCAGTTTTACTTAAGTTAGCATACTCACCTTCTTTATAGAATAAGTTTTTACCATCTTTCCATAAAGATTGATGTACATGCATACCATTTCCGTTATCATTATAAATTGGTTTTGGCATAAATGTACATGTCTTGCCATTTAAGTGTGCAACCATTTTACAAACATATTTATACTTTTGAACATTATCAGCTGCAGTAATAATATCAGAATAAACAATACCAATTTCATGTTGACCTTGTGCTACTTCATGATGTCCTAAAATAACTTCTAGTCCAACTTGTTCTAACACTAACATCATTTCAGCTCTTAAATCTACTGCTGGATCAGTAGGTTGAACAGGGAAGTAACCACCTTTAACTCTAGGTCTATGACCCATATTTCCAACTTCTCCATAATCAGCATTATCTGCCCAATGACCTTCATCAGTTTCTACTTTAAATGATTGTTGATTGTCATTATCAATAATTTTAACATCATCAAAAATAAAGAACTCATTTTCTGGACCAAAGTATGCTGCATCTGCTACACCTTTATCAGATAGTGCTTTAAGAGCTTTTTTAGCAATTGATCTTGGACATTTAGCATATAATTCTTTTTTGTAAATATCATATACATCACAAATAACAATAATAGTGCTATCAGCTGTAAATGGATCTAAGAATGCAGACTCAACATCTGGTTGTAATAACATATCAGATTCATTAATTGGTTGCCAATTTTCAATACTAGAACCATCAAATGGTAATCCACCTTCTAATTGACCTGCTGTTACTGCACTCATTCTATATGAAATATGATGCCAAGCACCTTTTATATCTGTGAATCTAAAATCCACAAACTGAACTTCATTTTCTTTACAAAATGAAAAAAACTCTTCTGTATTATTTACAAATTTACCCATTGATAATTCTCCTTAAATTTAAAGTACCTCTAGAAACGATATGTTAATAATTTATATTATTTCTAGAGGTACTCTTTAATATATTGTATCAAAAAAATAATTTATTAAACCAATAAATTGTCTAATAAATATACATTTTATACAAATTTACCCATCTTTATTAATTTTTTTGATTAATTCTTCTAAAACTCTTTTTGCATCTTCTGTTTTTGGTTGACATCCACCAGCAGCTTCATGTCCTCCTCCATCATATTTAAGCATAAGTTCACCAATATTTGTTTTTGATGATTTATTTATTATTGATTTACCTGTACTATAAACAATATTTTGTTTATTTCTTCCCCAAGCAGCATGTATGGAAATATTAACCTCTGGGTAAAGTGCATATATCATAAATCTATTTCCTGGATATATTATATCTTCGTTCATGTAATTTATAATAATAAGGTTTTTATATACAGTAGAACATCTTTTCAACTGAGAAATAAACTCTTTTTCGTATCTAAAATATAATTCAATTCTTTCTTTCACATCAGGTAATTCTAATATTTCATCAATTGATAATTTTGCACAATGATCAATTAAATCCATCATCAGCTGATAGTTTGATACTGAAAATTCTTTAAATCTTCCTAGACCCGTTCTACTATCCATAAGAAAACTTAATAATTCCCATCCATTTGGATGTAAAATATCTTCAATATCAAATTGAGCACTATCTGCTTTATTTGCAGCATCCATCATATCTTTAAATCTATTTGGGAACTTTTCATCTCCACCATAATATTGATACACAACCTCTGCAGCACTAGGAGCATCTGGTATTATTATATGGTTTTCCATCTCTTTATTTCTAAGTGTTTCACTATAATGATGATCAAATGCTAAATGTACTCCATCCACATATGGAAGATTAGTAGTAATATCATCTTCAGTTATATCAACTTTTCCATCTTGCATATCTTTAGGATGAACAAATGAAATTTCATCTATTATTCCTAAATATTTTAACAATGTCCCACAAACAAGACCATCCATATCGCTCCTAGTTACAAGTCTATATACTTTACCTGACATGCTTCCTCCTATTAATTACCTATATCGGATTATTTTATCGATTTTTTACTTAAATTAATTAAGAAAATATCTATAAATTATGATATAGTTTTTCTTTTCTTTCATAACTTACACATCTTGTGTATCCTATATCTTTTGCTATTTTAATAACTTCATCATATTTGTATCCAATTTGTTCTACACTATGAGCATCTGATGAAAATGTAATATCTATATCTAATTCAAATGCCATCTCTAATAACTCAATAGATGGATACTGTTCTTTAATTGGTTTTCTCAAACCTGCACTATTTATTTCTAAAGTCATATTTGATTTTTTAATCTGTTTTAATGCATTATATGCAATTGATTTTATATCTTTATTTGGCATATATTTAAAAACTTTGATTAAATCAAGATGACCTACAATATTAAAATAATTTGTTTTTGCCATATTTTCAATGCTATTAAAATATTTTATCCAAATATCATCTATATTTTGAGTTTCATATTCTTTTAAAAACGCAGGGTTATCAAATCCCCATGTATCTAAAAAATGAACTGAACCAATTAGATAATCAACATTTGCATTTAATATTTTATCTTCCATATATTTTGGATTTTTCATAAAGTCAACTTCATAACCAAGTAATATTTTAATTTGATTTTTGTATTTTTCTTTTAACAATAAAACTTCATTTTCATAAAAAGTTATATCATTTATATTCATTCTATATTCTGGTTCAAAATCCATTGGAGCATGATCGGTAAAACCATATATATCTATTTTTAAATCAATTGCTTTTTTAATATAATCTTCCATACTGCCTGTTGCATGGTTACATCTAATTGTGTGATTATGTAAGTCTACTCTCATATTAAGCTCTCACTTGGTTTCTACCTGAATTTTTAGCTTTATATAAACCCTCATCAGATGCAATTATCATTTCATCTATTGAATTTAATTTATTCAAAGAATAACCAATAGATACTGTATATGAAACATTCCCTTTTTGTGTTTTTATTATATTATGTTCAAATGCTAATCTTATATTTTCAAGTAATTGCAAAAAATCTTTTTCATTTTCGTCAAATACCATTATACAAAATTCTTCTCCACCAAATCTTGAAACAATGCATTCTATATTATTTATATGTTCATTTACTATTCTTATTACTTCTTGTATTGCAATATCCCCAATGTCATGTCCATAAGTATCATTTATATTTTTAAACTTATCAATATCTATCATAAATAACTTTACATTATCATGTTTTTTGAATTTTTTTAATCCTTCTTGGAAAAAATATCTTCTGTTGTATGCACCTGTTAAAAAGTCTTTATTTGCTTTGTTCTTAATATCTTCAAATAAGTCTAATATCTCTAGTGAAGAATTTAATCTTGCATAAAATTCTTCTTTTGAAAAACCTTTATATAAAAAGTCATTTGAACCATATTTTAAAAATTTTGCTATTAAATGATTATCTTTATTATCAGTAATTGTTGTAATATTTAATTCATCTTTTGAATATGTTTTTCTAATATTTTTAACTAATTTTAATCCATCCATATTTGGCATGTTATAATCTGTATATATCATATTTATATTTTTATTTTTATTTAAAATTTCAAGTGCTTCTAGACCATCTTTTGCATATAGTGTATTGAGCTGATATTTTTTTAATAAATCAATAATAATCTTTGCCATAGTAATACTATCATCAACAACTAATACTGTTTTAGTTTTATTTGATACAATTCTTTTTACTAAATTTGTAGTATATTCAAATGAAAATGAGGAATCTTTTATAACATAATCCATAATATCCATATTTCTAAATTTTTCTTCTTTATCTTCTTGTCCTGTTAAAACAATAGATGGGATATTAAACTTTGTTACAAAAGAAACTACTTCTCCATTTGGGGCATCTGGTAAACCAAGATCTAATAATGCAACATCAATTTTACCTTTATATTCAAGTAATCTATTAGCACATTCTTGTTTGCTATGTGCTATTACAGGATTAAATCCTAATTCATTTTTAATTTTATGAGCAAGTTTTGTACAAATAGTCTTACTATCATCTACAATTAATATATTTACACTCATTTTAAAAGTCCTGCTCCTTTTATTTTTGTACTTCGTTCTTGGGCATATTTTCTTTCATTATTAATGATATCATATTTCCAAATAGGAGCTGATGCTTTAAAATCTTCTACAAACTCATCAATAAGTTCTAATGCAACTCTTCTTTTTGGTGAACATACTGCAGCGATATAAGAACTTTGATGATTTAATACATCACCTTTGCTATGAGCCATTAATACTATTGCATTTTTTTCTTTCGCTTTTTTCTGCCATGATTCAAACCAATTATTTAAAATAGGCTCATATATATCAAAACTAAGCCCTGAAATATTATCTTCATCTCTTACAACTCCAACAAAAGTAATAATAGCTCCATAATTAGAATTTTTAAATTCATTGTACCAAGAAGAAGTTATTTTATTTACGGGTAAATCACCATTATAAATTTTTAAATAACTATTCATTTCATCCACCACATACAGGAGGAAGTAATGATATTTTATCTCCATTTGATAAAGGGTAATCTTTTTTGTTCACTAGAGTATCATTAATAGCAATTGCTGAGTTTTCAAGCCATTTTATTAAACTACTATCTTGTTTTAATATTTCACTTAATTCATTAAGATTTTTTATATCTAATTCAATAGGTTCTTTTTTTATTGGTCCTAAAAATTCTACTTTTACCATTTTAACCCTTTTTTTACTGTTATTATACTATTATATCACTAGTATTATTACTTCAATATTAAGTACAAAAGGATATATGTGATTTTTGCAAAAATTGATTTTATAAATCTTCTTCCATTTTATATTTTTATTAAAAAAAATATAAAATCATCACAAATAAAACAAATTATAAATTATAAGAAATCCTATCCAGCAAAAATAAATACTCAATTTACAAAAAGAAAAATTGATGCTGCATTTATTTCAAGTATAGCATCAAGAGGTAAATCAAGCATAGATTTAGGTATTGTTGCAAAAAAAGAAGTGATATCAGTATTATTACTAGATAAACAAAGTAAAGATGATTATCAATCACAAACATCAAATGCTTTAGCAAAAGTGCTACATACAAATGGAGAAGTAATTATAGGAGATAAGGCTCTTCAATATTTTTATGCTAATAAGAATAAAGACTTTATTGATTTAGCAAAACTATGGAATGATAGATATAATTTACCTTTCGTATTTGCACTTTTAAGTTATAACAATCATAAGAAATATTTAACAAAACTATCAAATAAATTTAAAAAGACAAAAGTCAAAATACCTATGTATATTTTGAATAAATACTGTGTAAAAACTAACTTAACACAAAGTCAAATTAAAAACTACTTAGATTTAATTTCATATAATATAGGATATAAAGAAAAACAATCCTTGAAATTATTTTTTAAATTACTAAAAGAAAAAGGATTATAATAAATGGGAATACTAGATTCAATAATATTAGGAATAATTGAAGGCTTTACAGAGTTTTTGCCAATAAGTTCAACAGGACATTTAATTGTGGCATCACAATACTTAGGTATTGATCAAACTGCTGTTACAAAAGCATATGAAGTAATAATTCAATTTGCAGCAATATTAGCTGTTGTTTTTAATTATAGTGATAAAATTACATTTGAAAAAATTGAACTTTGGAAAAAACTTATTTTAGCATTTATTCCAATTGGTGCAGTTGGTTTTGTATTTTCACATCAAATAAAAGAGATGTTCAATATTCAAATAGTAGCAATTATGTTTATAATTGGTGGTATAATTTTTCTTATTGCAGAAAAGTTTTATGATGAATCAAAAGCTCATATTGATGATGTAGAAGATGTTACTTATAAACAAGCCTTATTAATTGGTTTAGCTCAAGTAACTGCATTAATACCAGGTACAAGTCGTGCTGGTGGAACAATACTTGGAGCTATGTTTGTAGGTCTTAGTAGAAAAGCCTCTGCTGAGTTTTCATTTCTTTTAGCATTACCTGTTATGACTGCTGTTACTGGATATGATTTATTAAAACATTACAAAGAATTTAGTGATGCAAACTTTTTAGTACTAGGTATTGGATTTGTAGTTGCTTTTGTTATGGCTTATATTACTATAAAATTATTTTTAAAGTTTTTAGAAAAGTTTACATTTGTAGCGTTTGGTATATATAGAATTATATTTGGAACAGTTTTATTAATATGGTTCGTGTAAATAAAAGTTAAACTTTTATTTACTTGACCTTTGAGAAACTATAGATAAAAACTCATCTTTTGTTTTTTTATCTTTTTTAAATAATCCTCTAAGTGCTGAAGTTACAGTAGTTGAACATATTTTTTCAACACCTCTCATCTCCATACACATATGTCGAGCATCAATCATAACAGCAACTCCTTTGGGTGATATAGATTCATTTATTGCATCTGCTATTTGTTCTGTTAATTGTTCTTGAATTTGTAATCTTCTTGCAAATACATCTACTACTCTTGGTATTTTACTAAGCCCTATTACTTTACCATTTGGTATATAAGCAACATGAACTTTCCCTATTATTGGTAACATATGATGTTCACACATTGAATAAAACTCAATATCTTTTACAACTACCATCTCATCATTA
>Ga0256824_10000695_pt1 | contig 13054 bp, 10 predicted proteins | sample CV67metaG_FD_191570 | JGI IMG/M metagenome (GOLD analysis project Ga0256824, IMG submission 191570) | Hydrothermal vent microbial communities from East Pacific Rise, Pacific Ocean - CV67 | ecosystem: Environmental > Aquatic > Marine > Hydrothermal vents | place: Pacific Ocean: East Pacific Rise...
TAGAGCCTTATTTTGGCTTTAAAACAATGATGAAGGGCTACCTCTTTTTAGTCTCTGCTGTCTACTATAGATCCTCATGGAAATACAAAAACCGTGCCTTTCGTTACTGCCTCTTAGATGCAGGACATCTATTAGGAAGTATAGAGGTTGCTGCACTACTCAAACCTCATGCAGTACAGATGTTCTATGGAATTGAGAGAGAAAAACTTAACCGTATGTTTGGGTTTGAAGAACGAGAATGGTTTTTAGCCGGGGCATGTATGGCAGTACCGATGCAAGGAAGCAAAGTAAAAGCCATAGAGTTTGAACTGCCTTATGTAGATGGTAGTCGTAGTTTTGAAAAAAATGAGATTATAGAAGAAGCCTATAGTGAGACCATGTTCCTTGAAGCTTGTAAAAAACAAATTAAAGCACCTAAATTTACTTACAATACAACCAAACTACAAGAGACACTTTTTAACCGTCGGTCTCAACGTGGTTTTAATGAGGGAGCCATTACTAAAGGGCAGTTTCACTATATTATTGACTCCATACATCAACCCATACTCTCTGACTGTGATGAAGAGATTTCTGTATATGTGGTGGTCAATCGTGTGTTGGACATGCCTTTAGGACTCTATAAAGATGGAGAGTATATAAAGCACGGAGACTTTGCTAAGCATGCAGGGTATCTCTCTTTGGAGCAATACAGCCTATCACAGCAAGGTGCAATGGCATTTTTCCTGACTTCTAAAGCTAAAAACTACCAAGCACTCTACCAAAAGGCAGGCATCATAGGACATAGACTTTATGTGGTAGCACAATATATGCAAATAGGATGTTCTGGCATAGGTGCCTACTATGATGATGAGGTAAACGAATTTTTAGGGAATGATGAGATGGTGTTGTATGCTTTAGCTATAGGTAAATAATAAACCTATTTTTTAAATCTATAGTCTAAAACTTCCAAGTGTTTACGAAGCTGTTCTGGGATATCACCTTGAAACTCTACACTATTCTCTTTTACTGTTCCCCCTGTTCCTAGCTTTTTCTTTAGTGTTTTTACCAAAGCTTGTAAGTCATTTTTAACCAAGTAAAAAGGTTTTACAATAGTCACGACTTTCCCTCTACGTTTTTCTTTTGCAAAGTGAAGTTGGTGTTTGTTGGGCTCTTTTATCTCTGTGGAAACATTTTTAGTAGGCTTCTGCTTATTGTCAGAACTCCAGTCATCCCCAAAGTCTGCACCCATTTCAAATAAATTTTTCATTAGTTATAGTCCGTATCAAAGAGTATACCAAGGACTACCATGAGTACGAGGAGAAATATGAGTATTTTGTAGAGAGTGTCGTTATCGGGTAGTCGCATGAATATTCCTCAGTTCTTTTTATTTAGTTTAGCATATTTTGATATACTATATCTAACTAGTATATTGTTGAGGGAGTATAAAATGTCTAAAAGAAATTTATTTGAAGAGCTTAAAAATGGGCTTAAAGCTACTACTGTCATGCCTAAAGAACGAACATTAGTCTCTGTAGAAGAGATAAGTTCGATAAGAGATATATTTAAGCCTAAAGAATAAGCATTTTCTTTACTTGCTTTGACAGATAAATATTCAGATATGTTTGAGCGGTTGGGTGTAATTTAGGAGTGAAATATTTTTAGAAAACTGTATATTTTATTGTATTGTTGTAGAATATATTATAATTTTAGTATATGCATATATGGAAAATAAAATGATGTTAAAAGAAGGCGAATTTGCCGAACAGAGAAAACGATTTATTGAATTAACGAAGCAACAACTTATGGGGTCAGAGTTAAAAGATAATCTACTAATCGGTCAAAAGCCATTAGATAGGTTTTTTACAGGATTTCTTTTCCCAATAAGTGAAGGTATTGATGATGAAGTTGAGTCTGAAGAGTACTCTACTGCTGATGAAGATGTAAAAGAAGAAGCGAAACTAGAAAAAAAAGCCAAGCGTTATATTCCTCCATCGTCAGCTGGCTTCTCATTTTTTATTACTGGTGAAAAAATTAATCTAAGAATTTATTATAATGCAGTTAACTATAACTATGAGGGCGAAAGAGATGAGCAAGGTAGATATCTAGGGCAAAAATGGGAAAAGCATAATCTTGCGAATGATGGCAAAGAAGTAGAATTTACCTTAAATGGTGTGAACCAATATAAAATATTTGATGGTAAAGCAAAAATAGATGCATTGTGGAGACCTTATCGCAATGGCTATATTGTCACTATTACCATGTCAAATAATCAAAAAATAAATAATACAGAAAGTGGTAAAAAGTACATTCGAGAACAGAATATTAAAACGCTTTTTGAAATTGAGTTTAAATGTATTGTTGAGTTGGGTAATATCGATGTATATCCATCTAAAGACAAGTCACTTTTAAATGATGAAGAAAAAGAAATAGAATTACGATATAAAGATTTACATATATATGCTGTTGGACATGGAACAGCTGTAGATTGGAATAAAAATAAACAAGACAAAATGGAAATATGGACAGACTTTTTACCTACTGTAGAAGTACCACAGGTAACAGCTGACACAGGGGGAACGTCTAATAAGGTTTTGGAGTTTGATTTTTTAAGAAATTTTGGAAGGAATGATAGTGTTATTCTTAAGCTTGACAATTTTGTAAACAATTATGAAACATGGATATCTAGTCAAGATGTAATGGCAAGTAAAGAAGAGGAAGAAGATAAAAAAACTGCAAAAATTATTATCAAAAACTTAACTGTTGCTAAGCAAAGAATGCAGGAAGGTATTGACTTGTTAAAACATGATGAATATGCACGAATAGCTTTTTCAACTGCAAATGAAGCAATGTTGAAACAATGGATTTCAGGTGATGAGAATAAGGGGATACTAAAAGATAAATCAGCATACAAGTGGAGACCATTCCAATTGGCATTTATCTTGATGACACTTGAGTCAGCAACAAATGAAGACAGTGACTTTAGAGATACACTCGATTTGATTTGGTTTCCTACTGGTGGTGGTAAAACTGAAGCCTATTTAGGATTAATGGCATTCTTATTTATATACCGTAGATTAAAGTACCCAGCTAGTTGTGGAGGTACAGTATCTATTATGCGTTATACATTAAGATTGCTTACATCCCAACAGTTTTTGAGAGCCAGTAAGGTTGTGTGTGCATTAGAACTTATAAGACAAAAAGAAGTTACTTTACTAGGAAGTGAACCTTTTTCTATTGGCTTATGGGTTGGAAGTGCTAGTTCTCCAAATAGTTTTTATCAAGTGCAAAAAATATTAGAAGAAGAGCAGTTTAGTAAGTTAGTTTTAAATAGTTGTCCTTGGTGTAATAATGATTTTTCAGTAGAGAACTATAAATCGAGTGAAGATGATTTCTATTTCACTTGTAAAAATAGACATTGTGATTTTGGGAAGGTTGATAAAAATAGAATACCTTGTAATGTTGTTGATGAAGCCTTGTATAAACAACCACCTAGTTTATTGATAGCGACAGTTGATAAATTTGCAAGACTAGCATGGGAAGAAAGAGCAGGTAGTTTTTTTGGTAACAATGGAGATCGACCTCCTGAATTGATTATTCAAGATGAATTACATCTAATTTCAAGTGCATTGGGGTCAATTGTTGGTTTGTATGAGGTAGCCATTGATACAGTATTGGTATCACGAGGAATGAGGGCAAAATACATTGCCTCTACGGCTACCATTAAAAATGCAGCAAAACAGGTAAAAACACTATTTGCAAGAGAGATGGCAATTTTCCCACCACCAGGACTTAGATATGATGATTCTTACTTTGCCAAAACAGTACCATTAGAACAGAAGGCTGGGCGATTGTATGTTGGCTACTTAGCACCACTCTTGGACAGACAGCATTGTCTTGAACCTTTGGCAGGGGTATTACTTTCAAATCCTATAAAACTATTTAAAGATGATGAGCAGTTTATGGATAAATGGTGGACTCAAATTGTTTATCATGGAAGTTTAAAAGGTGTGGGTAATAGTCGAACTTTATATCAGAGTGGAGTAAGTTCATATCTCAATAAATTTACTCTTGAAAATATGAAAAATGACATAGAAAAGGACTTCCCAAATTCTTTACAAGATAAAGATTTAAAAAGTATAAGTGATTTTAATAAGATTGAAGATACAAATGTAAAAGCTATTGTTAGTCAATACCTGCCTGTAAGAGATATTGGAGTTAAAACACTGACTAGTAACCAGACAGCAGAAGAGAATGCACAGATTTTTGATGCACTTGCAAAAGATAAAGATGATAATGAAGCTATAGATGTGGCACTCGCTACAAATATGATATCTGTTGGTCTGGATGTTTCGAGGTTAGCACTTATGATTATTAATGGACAACCATTGACAACTGCAGAATACATTCAAGCAAGTAGTCGTGTTGGTCGTGGAGAAACACCAGGTATTGTATTTGTGAATTATTATAAAACTCAAGCAAGAAGTTTGTCTCATTATGAGAACTTTAGATCTTATCATGATTCTTTTTATAGGTTTGTCGAGCCATCAAGCTTGACACCATTTACTTTTCAAGCTAGATCAAGAGCACTCCATGCTGCATTGGTTATTGCTATTAGACATAGTGGGATGGGTATGCTTCAGAATGATACGGCAGGTAATTTTGATAAAGATAATGACTTAATTAAAAAAGTAATTAAAGAGATGAAATATCGTTGTAAAGTAGCCATTGGAAACAAGAAAGAGATGATTGAAAAAACGGATGAACATATTAATCTATTAGTTTCAGAGTGGGATAATGAAGTAGACTATTGTAAAAAAAATAAAATAAAGTTGGTATATAATTCCAATGACGGAAACTTTAATAATATTATTTGTAATTTTGAAACCGAAAATGGTCTGTGGCAAACTTTGCAGTCTATGAGAAATGTTGAAAGCTCTGCATTACTAAAACTATTACCAGGGGTAAAGCTACATGAAAAAAAGTAAACAACAACATACTCCAGTTAGATTTTCACACCTCATGTCCTATGCAGGTGTCGGTGCAATTGTCCGTGGAGCAGAAGATAAACTTATGGCAGTTACAGATATCCGTTATTGGACAGATAAATCAGATCAAATAGCCTCAGATATTATTCCTTATGTCACAAGAGTATCTATGGCTATGAACATAGATAAAGAACTTAGAATGCCCCCTAAAGCACAAGAAAATGAAAGAGGTGAAGTAGAGGGTAGTTGTTTGCCAGCTGTACTCTTTCCCGTATATGCAAAGTGTCAAAAGTGTGGTTTGTTACATAATAATCCTTGGAGGAAACAAGACAAGAGATTGACAGAAAATGTCTTATGTGAAATGTGTGAAAGTAACCTTGAACAACTTACTTGGTGTGCTGTTAGCAATAAGGGACATATGAGTGAAGTCCCTTGGCATTATATTTGTCATCAAAACTCAGAAACAGTATGTAAGGCAGATTTTGAAGTTAGTTATTTAAAATTTAATACAGATACAAATGGAAAACGAATTGTATCATGTACTAGATGTCACAGTAAAAATTATTATGAAAATACTAAAACAAATGTTATCAATGGTAGTCAACCCTGGATTTATGAAAAAGCACCTATGTTAGACAAAGATGATGTTGTTGAGATTTTGGAAGTTAATAGCCCAGGAGTTTATTTGCCTGAAAGGGTAAATGCATTGGTCATTCCTCCAGAATCAAGAATTAGTAAAACTAGTATTATAGACAGGCTCTACAACAATTCAAAATTGCGTCGTGAAATAGATAGTATTAAGATTCCACTGCGAAAAAAAGGTAAGCTAAAAGAAGCTGCTACGGAATATAGATGTAATGTAGAAGATATAAAGTCTGCATTAGATGAAATTAAGGCTGGGTATCCATATTTTGATGAAAATATAACTGTAGGGGAATTAATAGAGGATGAGTATAAAGCATTTTTGATGCCTATGGACGATGTTGCAGATGATGAAGATTTTGTTACTGTGCATAGAAGTGATGAATTCCATGCACTACATGATGAAATACAAAGTTCAGAACTCAAATCAATCATTGCCATGATTGACAATCACATTGTAGCTACACGCCTTAGAGAAATACAGGTTTTTAAAGGGTTTTATAGAGCACAGCAAGAAGAAGATGATAATTTGATACCTCCAGATATTGTAGGTGAAAGTAGTTGGCTCCCTGCAATAGAACTATTTGGTGAAGGAATATTTTTTACAATAGATGAGAATATTTTATCTAAATGGGAGGGAATACCTTCTGTCAGAAAAAGGGCAGATTATATTTTAAAAAAGTATGAAACATCTGAAGTTAATTTACATACTGATATTGAAATTACTCCAAGATTTTTATTGCTACATACTCTATCTCATCTTCTAATACGGGAACTTGAATCAACAGCTGGCTATCCTGCAGCTTCATTAAAAGAGAGAGTATATTGTTCTAGAGATAAGAAAATGGCGGGGATATTAATCTATACAACTGTTGCAGATATCATAGGTTCGTTAGGTGGTATTATAGAAAGTGCAGAACCAAAAGAATTTTTAACTCTTTTGGACGGTGCTTTTAAACATGCTAGGTGGTGTTCTTTAGACCCCGTATGTACAGAGCATGAAGGGCAGGGACCTGGGTGGCTTAATCGTGCGGCATGTCATGCATGTTGCCTCATACCTGAACCAAGTTGTGATTATGGAAATGTATTTTTAGACAGAGTATTTATAAAAGGTAGTGAGAGTTTAGGAATACCAAATTTTTTAGAGTTTATTGAACAAGAAAAAATTTATAGTTAAGGAAATATTAATGAGTGTAAAAGACGGTGAATATGTATCAACAACAATGCTAGCTAAGTCTATTCAATTAAAAGGCTCAGATTTGGTAGAATTATTACATGATAGAGGGTGGACAAAAAAAGAAGGTAAGCATCGTCTTCTAACAGATAAGGGAATTGAGGCTGGTGGTAAATATAAGAGTAATGATAACGGAGATAAATGGGCAATATGGCACCCCTCAATCGTTGAGACCACTACATTTAAAACTGAAATTATAGGTACAATGAGTCAGATTAAGAGAAGATTTAAATTGCCTGGAGTGGATGATTTAAACAAAGACCAAGATAAAGTACTAAGACTACCAGAAGATGGGCAGTTTTTAATTGTTGGTGGACCAGGGACAGGAAAATCGGTTGTTGCACTTCTAAGAACTATGAAATACAATAAAAATAATGACTATGCATTTTTAACTTTCAATAATGTTTTGTTAAGTGCTACTAAACAATTGGTTGAGTTTAGTTTGAATAGTTTTACTTTAGATAAATGGTTTAATGCAGAATATAAAAATATATTTAAGGAGTCATTATACAAATATGATGCTAATAATAGTGGGTATCAAAAACCAAATTACTCTGAGGTTATAAAGAGATTTGAGTCAAGGGAAATTATTTCACAATCACTACATATTATTATTGATGAGGGACAAGACAAGCCTACAAAATATTATGAAGTATTGATGCATTTTGGTATAGAAAACTTTTTTATTGTAGCTGACCAAAATCAGCAAATTACTGAAGATAATTCTTCTAGACAAGAACTTACTGATTTACTTGGACTAGAAGTTGAAGATGTGATAGAACTAAAAGAAAACTATAGAAACTCTCATCCCATAGGACTATTTAGTAGTAGTTTTTTTACAGACCTATCAAGTCCCCCTCCAAATTTACCATCAATATCAAAATCATCACTGGGGATACCTATTCTTTATGAATATTCTAACTATCAAGATTGTGTGAAAATGATATTAAGGGAAGCAGATAGAGACAATAGAAACTTGATAGGTGTAGTGACAGCAAATGATGATGTGAGAGACGCATATGTAGAAAAACTAGAAACAACAGAGTTAAATCTTGATAATCCAAAACCTATAATATCTACATACTCATCTAAAGACAAAAAAGCTCCAAATATTAACTTTGCATATAGTGGTATTGTTGTGCTTAATGATAAGTCAATAAAAGGGTTAGAGTTTGATATTGTTTTTATAATGATAGATGGATTTAAAGTTTATAATAATGACATGGATAGTATGAAAAAAAGGTTTTATGTGATGAGTTCAAGAGCTATAAAGAAACTTGTACTTTTAAAGAGTGAGAATTACAATGATGGTGTTGAAAGTATCCTTCCAAAAGATGATAGTATATTAAGAAGAGAAAGGCTAAACAATGGCTAATAAAAAAAATAGATGGCTAATGCCAACAAACACAGATAATCTAAGAATGATAATCGCACAAGGACTGATTAGTAGTCCTGATGGGTTTAAAAAATACTATTCTGATGTTTTAGAACTATTTATAGGATATGTCCCTCTGTTTAAAAACAGAATCCAACCAGATATATTGAATAATGTGATAAGTGAGACAGAGGGACTTACTCAGTGTATTTTAGAGTTTGACTTGAGTCTAATTCAGGGTCTAGGGAAAACTATTGACGGTAGCTGTTTAGTCGATATTACACTAAAAGATGTGGAAAATGACACTATTGATATACTGCTTATCTTGGCACCAATCCCAATTTCGTGCATCTCCAAAGTAATATTTAAAACCAATGCTGATAAAAAATCTTTTGAAGAAGATGCAGGACTTTATAGTAATGTACCGCTAAATGAGTTGAATCTTCACCATACAAAAACTGATCAAAAGCTTTTTGAAACAAAAGCTGAAATAACTGATTATCCAATAGATAAGTTTAAAAGCATGGAGTTAGAAATAGTTAAGGATATTGATTATAATAAAGTTTACGCATTCGGAGGGATGCTCGCAAATTTATTTTATTTTGCAAAGAATGGAATCATAAGCAATGATACTTTTTTGTCTTGTAGTTTGGAAGAAAGAATAGCTACCGAACATGACTTTTCTCGCATAACTAACTATTTTTTCAGTTCGAAAGAGTCAGAAAATAGCAAATCTTTATACAATGGTATTGTGGATATTGCTGTAAGGCATAACAATTTTAAAGAAGGAATAATTGAGTTTCTAGAGTCTAATCCAAAAACAGTCAATATGGCAAATAAACTAAGAACCTTTGAGGCAATAAGTGACAAACCTGTTTCAGAAGAGTTTAGTGAAGCACAAACATCATTGGGTAAAGTTTTATTAATGCTTTTTCATCGTGAAAATACGGAAGCCCTGATGGAATATAATCTTAATATCTTCACAGAGGAAGACTATCTTGCTTTTGCTGTTATGTTTGGCATACGAGATAAGTTTATAAAAGTACCAAAGTTTTTACGAGAATCCAAAGATTTACAAAATTTCATATCTACAAAAATGGCTAAGTATGCCCATGAAAATTTAAATAGTCAAATTAAATTTAAGGAATCACGACGACCTTTAACTATCATGGATATGCTCAAAAATGATAGGTTTAAAGAATATCTTGCAAAAGAATTAAAAATAGAAAATTGTTTTCAAACTGTAGTACCAAAATCTGACTATCATGTCGTGAAAGGGAAACCAGTATTTGAAGGTATTGTAATGCCTAAATTTGAAATATTAGAAGAGAAATATTTTAAGTTTATGTCAACACAAATGCCTAAAGATTATAATAAGTATCTTGATAAATACAACAAAGTAAAATAATGCAAATAATCCCAAGCACACCATATAAAACAGATAGTAGAGCAGAAAATAGAGTCTTTGATAAACTTCGTGAATCATTTGTAAATGACCCAATGTATCTAGCTTTCCATTCACTAAACCTCACAACACATGCAAAAAAAAGATTTGGAGAAGCGGACTTTGTTATTTTGTGTGAATATGGTCTTTTTGTCTTAGAGGTTAAAGGAGGAAGGATTAGCTCTAATGATGGACAATGGTATACAATCAATAGAAATGACGAAAAATACAGGCTAAAAGAGAGTCCTTTCCGTCAAGCAGAGGGGGCTTTGCATGCTATAAATAATAAAATAAGACACTCTCATAAATTTCCAAGATTAACTTTACCTATAGGATTTGGTGTTATATTCCCTGATGTTGAATGGAGTGAGCAAAGTTCCGAGTGGGATTTGCATACTATTTGTGATGCTAAGAAATTTCGTAATCTTGAAGCGTGGTTAAGAAACTTTTTTGAATATTGGCATTCTAAACATGGCAATGGTAAGAAGTTAACGAAAGAAGATATTACAGTATTAAAACAATATTTGAGACCTGATTTTGAAGTAGTAGAACCACTACATGTTAAATTATCTCAGATAGAAGATATAGCCGTAAAACTTACAGAAGATCAATATAAGTATTTAGATATTGTAGCTGCAAACAGCAAGGTATTATGTTCTGGAGGTGCGGGTACAGGGAAAACATTTCTAGCTGCAGAACTTGCAAGAAGAATGGCAAGTAATGATAAGAACACAGTATTGGTATGTAAATCTAATTGGCTAAAACGATACCTTGAAACTAGAATACAAAATGAATTTGTAACCATATCTACTATAGATACAGTCAAATTAGACATGAGACGCTCAGGAATTGATAGATATGATATATTAATTGTTGATGAAGGACAAGATCTTTTTGACTTTGATGATATAGAAATATTGGAAGAGATACTTGAAGGTGGGCTAACTGAAGGTGAGTGGTATATATTTCATGATGTAAATAATCAAGCAGGACTGTTCATTGATACAAAAACTGAAATTTTAGAGCTTCTTGAAAGTTATACCCCCGCAAAAATCCCATTAGTAACAAACTGTCGAAATAGTGAACCAATTTTAAAAAAAGTACAAGATAGCTTACATTTAGATATGGGTAATAAGGGGACAGGACTAGGTCCCAAAGTACATGAATTGTTAGATATAGAGAACAATGGAAATATACTAAAAGAAGAGATTGATAATATGCTTAAAGGAGGAGTGGCTCCTAGCTCCATAACAATACTGTCTCCACTCAGCTATGAAAAATCTAGTGTTTCCCTCTTGCCTGAAAAAATGAAAAGAAATATAGTTAAACTAGATGATTATTCTGTTCGCTCGTTCCCTATACCTGAAATAAGTTTTTCAGAAATTAAAAACTTTAAAGGTCTTGAGAATGAAGTAATTATTGTAATTGATTTAGTGAAACCTGAAGCTATAGGAGATGATAGTAAGGTTGAACATTATGTTGCAATGAGCAGAGCTAGAGCTTTATTATCTGTCATTTGGGTGTAATATCTTCTTTTCAACTAAATAAAACCAGCCAACAAAAAGACTAAATTTGGTACCATATTAAAACCGAAGGAGTGACTATGCAGATGAATGATGATATAAAACCTATTACTTACCTCAAAAGTAGAGCATCAGATGTACTGAAACAGATAAATGAGACACATCGCCCGATGATTATTACCCAAAATGGTGAAGCAAAAGCTGTGATACAAGACCCGCAAAGTTATGAAAACATGAAAAATGCCATTGCCATGTTAAAACTTTTTTCTTTTGCAGAAGAAGATATAAAAAATGGTGACTTGTTAGAAGAAGATGAAGTCTTTGCAGCAGCAGAAGCACTTTTAAAATAGATGGAAGAAAAAATATATAAACTCCAATGGACTAAAAATGCTAAAGATGATTTGATAGATATCGTAACACGCATTAAACAAGAGAACCCAAATACAGCCATGGAGATATATCAGAAACTTAGAAAAAGAGCACAGTCCTCTAACTTTTTTCCGCTAAAGGGCAGAGTGGTACCTGAGCTACTTGATGAAGGCATCACTTACTACAGAGAGCTTATAGAAAAGCCATGGCGTGTCATCTATAGAGTAGGGGATGAAACAGTGTATCTCATAGCCATTATAGATAGTAGACAAAATTTAGATGAACTGTTATTAAAAAAGATACTCTCTAAATAAGCATGAGAAGTGATTGGCTAAATACTAATTATCTATAGTGTAGACAATCTCAGTTTTATTTTTCTTAGTTTGTATCTCATGGATACTAAGTCCCTCTATGGGAAGTTTCATAAATGATTCTATGTTAGTGACCCCGGCTTTAGCTATTTCGCGTAAAACTATCCCTCTGTAGGCTTTCGCCCAGTGAGAGACAACTTTACCATCTTTGATGAATTTGAGTGTGGTATAGGCTTTGGTTGGTTTGTAGAACTTGTCGTAAAAACCAGCACGAAGGTCAAGTATCTCTTTCTCTTGAAGGTATGCCTCCATGAGATGAGCAGAGTGTTCATTATAAAACTTTTCAGTTTTGATGTCTGCTACGGCTTCTCCTTGCTTGAGTTTATACTCAGGGATGAGATCAGATGCTTTGATGGGACCAAAGAGATTTGAGAAAAGAATAACATTATTATCTATATATTGTTGTGCAGAATTATCGAGTTTTTCATATCCAAGATAGTCAAAGGCTACACCCGTGTAACGTTCTATAGCTTTCATAGTAAGCTCGTGGATAATGTCTTTTTTGTATTTAAGGATATCAGCTTCTTTTTTGATACCAAACAATTTAGAGAGCACTCTCATGTCTCCTTGCTGTAATACATTGGTATAAGAATGTAAAAGTTTCATGCGTTGTGGGGTTAATTCTTCAAAAAGAAGTGTATTTGGGTTAAAAGAGAGTTCTCCCCCTGTTTTTTTTGTTTCACTTGGAGCAAGTAGTATTTTCATATAAAGTGCCTATTTTTAGCTTGATTGATGGTGGTATTCTATAGAAATTAACTAAAAAAAAAGAAATTTTAAAGTTTTTACTAAAAACCCTTGACATTTAAAATGTATTTGTCTATAATTCCCGTCCATTTAAAGCCGAATAGCTTTTTATGATGGTGCTGGTGTAGCTCAGCTGGCTAGAGCAGCTGATTTGTAATCAGCAGGTCGGGGGTTCGAGTCCCTTCACCAGCTCCATGAAATTTTTATCAGTGTTTGACCAGAAAAAAATCAATTTCATTTTTTTAATTAAAAACTAAATTAGATTATATACATAATGGTGAGTTACTCAAGTGGCCAACGAGGGCGGATTGTAAATCCGCTGACTACGTCTTCGAAGGTTCGAATCCTTCACTCACCACCATGTAACCATTATGCGGGCGTAGCTCAG
>Ga0256824_10000696_pt1 | contig 13052 bp, 13 predicted proteins | sample CV67metaG_FD_191570 | JGI IMG/M metagenome (GOLD analysis project Ga0256824, IMG submission 191570) | Hydrothermal vent microbial communities from East Pacific Rise, Pacific Ocean - CV67 | ecosystem: Environmental > Aquatic > Marine > Hydrothermal vents | place: Pacific Ocean: East Pacific Rise...
TGTTAGACAACAGAGTGGGAAGGTAAGAGAGTTACCTTCGTCTTATTCGTCGAGGTTCAGGAGGGTGTTCAGACATTCCACAGCAACCCATATACTTTAAGTAACTGTAAAAAATTGCACTCAATATGAGAGCCGCAACAACTTCATAACCTATAGCCCAAACAATAAAAAATGTTGTCAAGTCCATGATTAAAAATTTATCTATATCAGAACCGGCAACAAACAAAAAGAGTACAATCGCTCCCATGATGTAGGGAATGATAACTATATAGATACTCAGGATTAAACCCTCCATACCTTCAGGAGATATAATAAATTTATTTATATCTACATCTCTAGATTCAAAAGAGACATCTTTTTTAACTCTTAAAGATTGCATCCTCTCTTTATACTCTTCCATATCAAAGCGATCTTGCTGGAAATAAAGTGTTGAATTAATATCTTCTTCTGTACGTTTACTCAAAAATCGCTCCTCCTAACTTATAATTTATACTATGAACTATTATTATATCATATAATTTACTGCTTTTGTAAAACAGATAATGCACCCTTATATATCGGTTCATCTATAAAACCATACTCTTCATCTACGAAACCAGTTATTCCCATCTCTTTGTGCATCTCAAAAAGTTTCACTACTGTTTTTGCTCGCTGTATCTCTAACTCAGAATTTATAAAAATTTTATTTACAAGCTCTACTTGTGCTGGAGATATACACCCTTTTGCATCAAAACCCATCTCTTTTTCTAGCTCTAGCCACTCAGTAAACTTCTCTAAATTTTGAAATTCTTGGTAGACAAAAGAGACAGCCTTAGCCCTTACAGAACGACAGGTCATTAAAAAATGAGCAAGTGTGTAGAGCATTGTCTGATTTTGTGTATTTACCATGCTTTGAGAGAGTTTCATATCTGCAAACAGGTCTAAAATACCTAGGTATAACGTGGTTACCATCCGGTTTACTTTTAACTTTGCAAGATTTTGCCATGCCTCTGCTGTTTCAATGGAAAGATGAAGCTCAATATCATCATGCAGAAGTGCTAAAATATTTCGCACCTCTTTTTCTGTTCTTATTTTGGGAACCCTAATTGCATCTGGCATAAACTGGTTCAGGTAGGTAATCTCATCATACCCTCCTTCATCAAGAGCATTGACCCGTACTATTAGTTTTTTCTCACTCTTTGTATGCTCTTTTAAAAATAGTGCACATAAAACAAGTGCAAAAGGCTTATCTTCTTTAGATACCCCATCTTCGAGGTTGAGCATAATAGCATCCGCTTCAAGAGACTCTATTTTACTTAGGTGCTTAATGTTATTACAAGAGAGCATGAGAACCGATTTGAAGTCACTTTTTCTATTGATTTGCCTAAATGTAGGTGTTGCAAGTAGGTCAAGAGCTTTTATATCTCGCTCTTTATAGGCTTTTGTTATGAGTTCTAAAGTTTTATCAGTCATCTATTTTAATTCGTTTTCATCACTAATTTCATCACCGTGCATATGCAGGTATATAGCCTCAACTTCTCTATGTGTTAGGTAATAATGAGGCATTCCTCTAATTCTTTTTTTCAGACTACTACTTAAAATTTGAAGTTCTATCTTATCAATAGGAGGGCCTTCAAAACGCTTATCCTCGCCCTTATGTTTATACTTAGCAACAAGTTTCCCCTCTCCTCTCTCTCCATGACAGTGATGACAGCCGATGCCTCTAGGATTTTTATATATCTGTGCAGCATACTCCTCGGGCGATATAAAGTTAGTTTCACTTAAAAGCAGTGTAGAGATAAAAAAAAGTATATATTTCATATAAGGAGACCTAGTTGAATTCTTAGATAACTTAATCATAACTCAGTTACATAAGAATTCTATCATTTTTAGACTGATATAATAACAAAATAAAATTTCATGAGGTTTAAATGAAAAATATTATTCTCTATTTTGTTTTATCTTTTATCTTTCTGGGTTGTTCTGCACAAGCTCCTAAGCCTGTACAAGTAGAAGTAGGTAACAAAACCATCTCCTACCTTAAAGATGTAAAACCTATACTAGATGCACGTTGTGTCAGTTGTCACTCCTGCTACAACTCCCCATGCCAAGCTAAGATGAGCTCTTTTGAGGGGCTCCAACGTGGTGCAAGTAAGCTTTTAGTTTATGATGCTCTTCGTCTTTCGGCAATGGATCCTACAAGACTTTTTGTAGATGCCAAAAACACTAAAGAGTGGAGAGCTAAAGGTTTTTACTCCTTAACCTCCGATTTAGATGACAACATAACTCACAACGATTCTATTATGATACATATGCTCCATGACAAAAAAATGAATCCGGATGTTATTGGCTCATATAGACCAGAGTCAGATGAACTCAGCTGTCCTAAAAACTCGCAAGAGATGGGAGAGTACTTAGAAGAGAAGCCAAATCACGGAATGCCCTATGGTTTTCCAGCCATTAAAGAGTCTGAGTATAAAATACTCTCTGGGTGGTTGGCACAAGGGGCCAAAGGCCCTACACCTAAAGAACAAAAAAGAATTACCACTCCGAGTAAGGCAGCTGCAAAAGAGATAAAAAAATGGGAAAAGTTTTTAAACACTCCTGATGCAAAACACACTCTCACTGCTCGATACCTTTACGAACATTTTTTCTTAGCTCACTGGCACTTTAAAACAGCTCCAAATGAGTTTTATGAGATTGTTCGATCCCGTACACCCCACCCTCAACAGATCGATGTTATTCCATCTGTAAGACCTTTTGATGACCCAAAGGTAGAAAAATTCTACTACAGACTCCAACGCATACACTCAACAATAGTCCATAAAACACACATGGTTGTAGAGTTTGATGATGCTAAACTCAAAAGAATTCAAAAACTATTTATAGATACACCGTGGGATGAAAAACCACACTATGTAAACTATGAGACGAAAATGAGTGCTAACCCTTTTCTCTCCTTCGCTCAGATTCCTCCTAAAAGTCGTTATAAATTTTTACTCAATAATGCACACTACATCATAATGAATTTTATTCGGGGTCCGGTCTGTCGTGGGCAGATGGCACTTAATGTTATTCATGACCATTTTTGGATTATGTTTGAAGACCCAGAGCATGACATAACCATACAAGATCCTAAGTTTTTACTCTCTCAAGCTGAGAACTTAAGTATGCCAATTGAGACAAGCTCCCAAAAAATCCTACAGACATTTAGTGACGCCTACCAAGAGAAGTATAAACAATACTTTATGGCTAAAGAAAAACTCTATATAGAGTCCTATCCAGAGGGTCAAAATATTGATGCTATATGGAAAGGAGAGAGAGCCGAAGATGCACCTCTACTTACAATTTATAGACACTTTGACAGTGCTTCTGTACACAAAGGAGTACTTGGAACAAGACCTCGTACCGTCTGGGTAGTTGATTATGCCCTACTAGAGCACATCTACTACAACCTCGTCGCTGGCTATGATGTTTTTGGTAATATTTCACATCAAACAAATGTGAGACGATATGCAGACTTCTTACGTTTTGAAGGGGAGATGAATTTTATTACTTTCATGCCTCAAGAGTCACGTTTAAAACTTCTCAAATCTTGGTATATAAATAGTGATTTCATTAACGAAAATAGTTTACTCTTTGAGAAAAACACTCAAATAAAGTATCAAACTTCCCAACCCCAAAAAGAGCTAGTAGAAAAGGTTGTGAATGAGCATATTTTAAAATCAACTCAAATAAAATTTGATAAAATAAACTACTTTAGACATGAGAATAGTCGTACAGTGATGCCAAAAAACATTCATACAGCCAAAGATGTTGCAAAGGCATTTCGCACATTACACACCCCAGATATGGGTTTTATAAAACATGTTACAGATGGTGATGTTAACACAATGCTACTGCGTGTCATACTAGCAAATGGCAAAAGTGAAGTCTATACAATCGTAGTCAACAGATGGCATGACAATGTAAACTCAATGTTTACAGAATCTAAAAGACTCAACCCAGAAAAAGACACACTTGATTTCATTCCATTTTCTGTTGGTTCGTACCCTAACTCTTTTGCAGTTGTAGAGGCTAAAGATTTAGATAATTTTTTTGATATAATAAAAAAATTTGATGGTGGGGAAAGATATCAAAAGAGATTTTCAAAATATTTTATTGGTCGTTCAGATGAGAATTTTTGGGAAACTTTTGACTGGTTTCAGAATTATTTTTACAAGAAAGAGTCCATAAAAGCTGGTTTATATGACTTAAATCGCTACTATCATAAATAAAACTTAGGAATAAAATGAGATATGTTATAAGCTTGTTACTCTTTTGTAGCATCCTAACAGCAAGCACTACTTTAAATATATCAGATGAGATGACCCCTCATACCGTTGGTCCATACATCTCTTATCTTGCAGATAATAATGACTCCTTCTCTATTCAAAATATTGACAATGCAGCCTTTATTCCCTATGAAAAAGCGATACCGAACTTTGGTTTTTTAGCACCCACCTATTGGTTTAAATTTAAACTAAACTACAGTGCAGATATGCATAAAAAAGATTGGTGGTTAAGTATTGACTACCCTCTTTTAGATTTTGTTACTCTATATATACTTGATTCAAACCACAAACTAATAGCTACTAAAAAAAATGGTGATTTAAGTAATGAATCACTCAAAGATGTTAATCAAAATAAAATCTTATTCTCTCTCCCTAGTAAAGAGTCCGAAACTTATACACTATATGTTCAAGTACAAACATCCAGTTCTATGCTTGTACCTATGCATATCTTGAGTAATAAACTTCTACTCAAACAGACCCACCTAAACCAGACACTCTCTGGAATGTACTATGGAATACTTTCTATTTTAATCCTTTTCAATACTATTACCTTCCTCTATACTCGAGAGAAAATCTATGCACTTTATGTTCTTTTTGTTACTTCCTATGCCCTATGGCAACTCTCTTTTGATGGCTTAGGTATTCTCTACTTTTGGGGAGATATTGAGTGGATGAGAGCAAAGGGTACAGTACTTTTCATCTACACAAGTACGTTCACACTTCTACTCTTTTCCCAAACCCTTTTAAATGCAAAAGAGAATATTACAAAATACAATAAATTTGTATTAGAACCTCTCAAGTATATTGCACTCATAGGTATTGTTGCAGCTATCTTTCTACCTTACAAATATACTATTGTTCTTGGTGCTCTCTTATCTATTGGTGTTCCATCTGCACTCTTTAGTGCAGGTCTTATGGTGATTAAAAAAGATTACAACTCCATCCGTCTTTTTGTTATTGGTTGGGGAGTTTTTCTCATAGGTACAATTCTTTTTACCTTAAGTAAGTTCAATATGATCGAGGGTTATTTTCTCATGAAGTATGGGCAACAGATTGGTTCAGTCATTGAGATGACTCTTCTCTCTGGAGCACTTGTTGAACGCTTTAATAGACTACGAAACGAATATACAAATAAACTCAAAACCCATAATGAAGATTTAGAAAATGAAGTACAAATTGCACTGCTTAAGGCACGTCAAAATGACAAGACACTTATTGAACAATCTCGCTTAGCCTCTATGGGTGAGATGATAGAACAAATAGCACACCAGTGGAGACAGCCACTTAATAACATCTCATTGCTCAACCAAAACCTTTACTTTAAAAAAGAACTTGGTACCCTTTTAGATGAGGACCTCACTAAAATACATACTCAAATAGATACAAACATAGTCTATATGTCAGATACTATAGATGATTTTAGAACCTATTACCACGGGAGCAGAAAAAAAGAGATTTACTGCCTGCATGATGCGATTAGCTCTATTTTAAATATTTTAGAAGCAACTATTCAGCATTATAAAATTAAGATTGAACTCGATATTCAACGTGGAGTTCAAGTCTACAACATAAAAAATGAACTTTTTCAAGTTTTTCTCAATCTCATTAGTAACTCTAGGGATATCCTCATTAGCAATAATGTTCTCCATAAAAAAATCAAAATTGAACTCAAATCAGATGAGAAGTATGCTTGTATTAAAATAGAAGACAACGGAGGTGGTGTTCCAGATGAGATAGTAGATAAAATCTTTAACCACTACTTTACAACCAAAAAAGAGTACCATGGTACGGGCATTGGTCTTTATATGTCAAAAACAATTATTGAAACCAATATGCTAGGTAAACTCAGTGTAAAAAACACAGAAGATGGAGCCTCTTTTAGCATTAAGTTACCACTACATCAAGAGGAGTAAGCCACTCATTATCATTTGATGGGTATAATAACAAAAATTATAATGTATGAGGTACAGATGCAACTTCTCGATGGAAAAGCACTTTCAAAAAAAATCGAACTTCAAGTTACTACAGAGGTACAAAAGTTAAAAGAGACTTGCGGTTGCACACCGGGTTTAGCAGTTGTTTTAGTAGGTCAAGACCCTGCTAGTGCAGCCTATGTTAACATGAAGAAAAAAGCTTGTGACCGTGTAGGTTTTTACTCTATAACTCACGATATGCCAGCAACTATCTCTCAAGAAGCAATCGAGCGAACTATCATGAGTATGAATGAAAATGAGAGTATCGACGGTATATTAATTCAACTCCCACTACCAGAACAGATTGACACAACAAAACTTTTAGAGCTAGTTGACCCTGCAAAAGATGTAGATGGTTTTCACCCTTACAACGTGGGTCGTCTTGTAACAAACCTTGATGGCTTTGTTCCTTGTACTCCACTGGGTGTAATGGAACTTTTTAAAGAGTATAACATTGACGTTAAGGGAAAAAACTGTGTAGTTGTTGGTGCTTCAAATATCGTTGGAAAACCTATGGCATCACTTCTTCTCAATGCAGATGCAACAGTTGAAGTTTGTCATATTTTTACAGATGACCTCAAAAAGCATACACTTAACGCAGATGTAATTCTTGTTGGTGTAGGTGTTATAAACCTCATAACTCCAGATATGGTTAAAGACGATGTCATCATCATAGATATTGGAGTAAGCAGAACACCAGAGGGTAAACTTGTAGGTGATGTTGATTTTGAAGCAGTCAGCCAAAAAAGCTCATATATCACACCAAGTCCAGGTGGAGTTGGCCCAATGACTATAGCAATGCTACTGCGTAATACTCTTAAAGCTGCAAAGATTAACTCACAAAAGAAGAGCAACTAGATGAAAGAGACTCTTAGTAAAGTTTATAGATTTTCAAACTCATGGCCTGGAACTATTGCGATCGTTCTTTTTGTTATCTTTTTTATAGCACAAGCCTTTAGAATCCCTTCAGGAAGTATGAAAGACTCTCTTCTCATAGGTGACCACCTTTTTGCTAAAAAGTTCGCTTATGGTATCTCTATGCCACATATTCCTTTTTTAGAAGTTTCTATTATGCCATGGAGTGATAGCCTTCGTCTTTTCAATGGAGACAAACCCAAACGTGGTGATATAGTAATTTTCAGACCTCCACAAAACCATAAAACTCACTTTGTTAAACGCTGTGTTGCAACTCCTGGCGATGAGCTTTTTGTAAGTGAAAAAGATCTCTATATTCACCATAGTGAAGGTGATGAGTGGATTATGAAAAACTTTGCTGGTTATGAGACTGTTATATTTGCTGGAAAAACTTGGGTCAAAAACCCATACATGAAAAAGCACCCAGGTATTCACCATGATGAGAAGATTACAGAGAATGGTTCATACCCAATGCCTCTCTTTTATGTAAACCCTATCAAGATAGAAAAAGATTTCTATTTTATGATGGGTGATAACCGTGACCACTCAAACGATAGCCGTTTTTGGGGTGCAGTCCCTTATGAAAACATAGAGGGTACACCGTGGTTTATCTACTTCAGTGTTGATAAAAACTGGGAAATAAGATGGAACAGAATGGGTAAAACACCTACTGACCTAGAAGCACCAGAACATCTTGAACCAGCAAGAGCAGAGAGAATAAAAATAGATAAAGATGACCATGGAATCTATTGATTTACTCAAAATAGTCGCCGCAGTACTAGCACTAGCCGTAGCCATAATTGGGCATGAAATCATGCATGGTTGGGTTGCATACATGTATGGCGACACCACTGCTAAAAATGCTGGACGTCTTACCATAAACCCACTTAGCCATGTTGACTTAGTCGGTACTATTATTGTCCCTGCTACTATGTATTTTTTACCTATGCTTTTAGGTGGTGACAGCGGATTTTTATTTGGTTGGGCAAAACCTGTACCTATTAACACATCTACAGTCATTAGAAAAGGTGGTTACAATGCCGCTATGCAAGTAGACTTAGCGGGAATTGTTTATAACTTTACTCTTGCGGCATTTGCATCTATTGCCATTGTAGCTATGGCACAGCCAACAACTGCTGATGGTTTAGTGTACATTTTTACTTATATATTTGTGTTTCAGTTACTCATCATTAACGTGGTTCTAGGAGTCTTTAACCTCCTACCTATTCCACAGTTCGATGGAGCGCACTTTGTGGCTCACTTAGCACTCAAATACAAGGTAAATGCAGTCGCAGAGTTTTTTTACAAAAATGAGCGATATGGAATTATTGTAGTCTTAGTAGTTTTAATGACTCCACTCAAAGATTACTTACTACTTATGCCAGTTCAAACTATCATACAACTACTAACATCATAAAGGAAGAGAATGAAATTTTATGTAGCAACAGACCATGCAGGAATCGATTTAAAAGATTATACCGTTGAACTTTTACAGGCTAAAGGACACGAAGTTGTAGATATGGGTCCATTTAGTAAAGAGAGAGTAGATTACCCCGATTTTGCTCACAAGGTTGCAGAGGCAGTTTTAGCTGAACCTACAGCACAAGGTGTACTCATCTGTGGTTCAGGAATCGGTATGAGTATGGCGGCCAATCGTCATGCGGGCATTCGTGCGGCACTTTGCCATGATGCATACACAGCAACAGTTGCACGTGGTCATAACGATGCAAATGTTTTATGTTTTGGAGAACGCATTGTTGGAAAAGGTGTAGCTGAGTCTATTATTGATGCTTGGATTGCAGGCTCATTTGATGGTGGTAGACACTGTGGTAGAGTTGAAAAGATAGAGGGGTAACTGTTATGTTTTGGGAGTGGTCACTTTTAACAATTTTATCTATCTTATCTATCTGGTTATTTGTAAAGATGTTTTACTTCAAAAGTATCACAAATAAAGAGCAGAGAAGTAATGACCTAATGAAGCTCACACTTCAAGAGGCAGAAATTCTCATACGTAAGTACCAAATTCAGCTCCAACGTGCTCTAGGAAATGTAGATATTTTAAGTGATGAGCTTACAAAACTAAGAAATGAGCTTAAAGTTCTTAAACAGAGAAACTCAAAACACCGTCAAGAAACAGAGAAACTAAACGGAAAAATCAAAGCACTAGAGGGTCGTATAGACGCTCTTTTATAAGGTATATAGAATGACATTAAATGCAGTTGACAGAAAAATAATAGAAGAGTCCATCCGCGACATCAAAGATTTCCCAAAACCAGGTATAGTTTTTAAAGACATTACAACTCTTTTAAACAATAAAGAGGCTTACTCTCTACTTATGAAACATCTAGCCCAGCGCTATAAGAGCTATAACCTTGACTACATCGCAGGGATTGATGCGAGAGGTTTTATCTTCGGAGCGGCACTCGCACAGATGTTAGGTCTGGGTTTTGTTCCCATTCGTAAAAAAGGGAAACTTCCATACACAACTATTAGCGAGAAGTATGCTTTAGAGTATGGTGTCGATGAGATAGAAGTACACCTTGACGCTTTTGGTGATAAAGATGGAGCAAGAGTGCTTCTTATAGATGACCTAATTGCAACAGGCGGAACAGCAAATGCAGCTGCAAAACTTGTCAACCAGACAGGTGCAGTCTGCGTTGAGGCTTGTTTCATTTTAGGTTTAACATTTTTAGATGGCATAGAGAATCTAAAAACAAAAACTGATGTTTATTCTATTATAGAGGTTAATTAATGTACGTTCCATCCGCTTCAAAATACGATCCAGACGAAAACGGGCACTTCGGTATCTTTGGTGGTCGTTATGTTCCAGAGACACTTATGCCTGCCCTTACTCAGCTCAAAGAGGAGTATGAGAGAATTCGCTTTGACAAAGAGTTTTGGAAAGAGGTTCACTACTATCTTACAGATTATGTAGGTCGTCCCTCTCCTCTTTACTATGCAGCAAATATATCTAAAGAGCTTGGTGCAAAGATTTACCTTAAACGTGAAGACCTAAACCATACGGGTGCGCATAAGGTAAACAATGTCATCGCCCAAGGGCTTATGGCAAAACGTCTTGGTTACAAAAAAGTTATCGCTGAGACTGGTGCAGGACAGCATGGTGTTGCAACAGCAACTATCTGTGCTCTGCTTGGTTTAGAGTGTGAGATTTTCATGGGTGCTAAAGATGTAGAGCGTCAAGAGCTTAATGTTTTTCGTATGAAACTTCTTGGTGCTAAAGTAAACGCAGTAGAGAGTGGAAGTAGAACACTCAAAGATGCTATGAATGATGCCATTCGTCACTGGGTAACTAATGCTAGAGATACTTTTTACATTATTGGAACTGTTGCAGGGCCACACCCCTACCCTATGATGGTAAGAGACTTTCAAGCTATTATCGGTTATGAGGCACGTGCTCAGATTTTAGAAAAAGAGAATCGTCTTCCAGACCACGTTATAGCCTGTATTGGTGGTGGTTCTAATGCTATTGGTATGTTTCAACACTTCTTAGAAGATGAGAGTGTTGAGTGTATCGGGATTGAGGCTGGTGGACTAGGTATAGAGACAAACAAACATGGCTGTTCACTTAAAAAAGGTCGTCCAGGAGTTCTTCATGGTCAGATGAGTTACACACTCCAAGATGAAGATGGACAGATACTTGAAGCTCACTCTATTTCAGCGGGGCTAGACTACCCAGGGATAGGGCCAGAGCACTCTTTTCACAACGACAACAAATCGGTTACTTATGACAATGCAACTGACCAAGAGGCTCTCGATGCTTTTGTATGGCTCTCTCGCCAAGAGGGAATCATTCCAGCATTTGAGTCTTCTCATGCAGTGGCACATCTTAAAAAGATGAAAAACATTAAAGACAAGCTTATCATCGTAAACCTCTCCGGACGTGGGGACAAAGATATGATACAAGCTAAAAACATTTTAAATTTTGACTAAACAGGGAGCGGCAATGAGCACAACAACAGAACATGGACTAACAGTAAAAATAAACAAACGCGAAGATTACTTTTTTATGAGTGTAAAAATAGTAGGAACACTAACACATGAAGATTACCAAAAAAGACTTCCTATGCTTAGATACACACTTAACAATGTAGAGAACCCTAAGGTTAAAGTTTTAGTAGATGCACTTGAGTTTCAAGGTTGGGAACTTCGTGCGGCTTGGGATGACTATAAGTTTGGTATGGAGTACAACAAGGCTTTTACAAAAATCGCTTTTGTTGGCGGAAAGGCTTGGAAATCGTATGGTATAAAAATTGGAAACTGGTTTATGAGTGGACAGATGAAGTACTTCAAAACAATTGAAGATGCAGAGGCTTGGCTCAGTGAAGACGATGCAACCCCTCTTACTCCTGCTCAAAAAGATCTTCAAGCAAGAAAAGATGACATTGAAGATGAACTAGAGTCACTCTTTAAAGATAACCTCAAACGTGTTGATTGGAATGTACCTGAAGCAGATGACCAAAATGCAGCAGAAATTTTAGTTGATATTTTAGAAGAGAAGTTAGAAAATATAAAAAATGACGTTAACAACGGCGTTTACAAAAACTATTAGAAAATGGAACTGTAATGAACATAGACTTAGTAAGTGAAATCAAATGCGATATAAAAGTAGAGTTTGTCCAAAAAGAGACTCTTAAAAAACATAAACTCTACAAAACTCTCAAAGCCGCAGGATTTGGTGCTGAACAAGACACTATCTGTTTTTTACATGAGAAAAAAGTACTTGTTTGTGGTGTAGAAGATGAGAGTAACGACAATGCAAGAAGTGCTTGCTCTGTTGCTATTAAAGCACTTAAAGGTTCTAACTACAAGTCAGCCTCTTTTGCTGTAAACAATGTAAATATTGCTTCAGTTATAGAGGGTGTTGTTCTTGGTGGTTATGAGTACAATGAGTACAAGTCAAAACCTAAAAAAGTAAGTCTCAAAAACATCTACCTAACGTGTAAAGATATTTCAAAAACTAAAGATGCCTTTGAAAATGCGATTATTATCGCTGAAGCGACTTGTTACACTAGAGATATTGTCAACATGACTCCAGAAGACTTAAACCCACCTACTTTTGCAGACTTAGCTAAAAAACTAGCTAAAGAGAACAAACTTAAGTGTGAGATACTTGGCGAAAAAGAGCTCAAACATGAGAAAATGGGCTCTATGCTTGCTGTTGGTCGTGCATCTCGTCACGATAGTAAGCTTATTCACTTAACATACAAGCCAAAAAATCCTAAAAAAGTTATCTCACTTATAGGGAAAGGTCTTACTTACGATAGTGGTGGACTGAGCCTTAAACCTGCGGCTTCAATGGTAACAATGAAGATGGACAAGGCTGGTGGCTGTGCCGTTCTAGGGATGATAAAAGCTGCAAGTGAGATGAAACTAGATGTAGAAGTTCATGTTTTCATCGGTGCAGTTGAGAATATGATTGGCGGAAATGCTTATAAGCCTGATGATGTTTTAGTAGCACGTAGTGGAACTACCATAGAGGTAAGAAATACTGATGCAGAGGGACGTTTAGTCTTAGCTGATGTTTTAGACTATGCACAAGACAAGGTAAAAGCGGACTATATGTTTGACTTTGCAACACTTACAGGTGCTTGTATGGTCGCTCTTGGGCAGTACACAACAGGTGTTATGGGTCACTCATCAAAACTCAAACATGCCTTTATGATGCAAGCGGCTTATGAGTCGGGCGAACTAATCGGGCATTTACCATTTAACAGACACTTAGGCAAGCTTCTTAAAAGTGGCATAGCTGATGTCTCTAACGTGGCTTCAAAGCCTTATGGTGGAGCAATTACAGCTGGAATGTTTTTAGATAGGTTTATTCGAGATGAGA
>Ga0256824_10000697_pt1 | contig 13047 bp, 8 predicted proteins | sample CV67metaG_FD_191570 | JGI IMG/M metagenome (GOLD analysis project Ga0256824, IMG submission 191570) | Hydrothermal vent microbial communities from East Pacific Rise, Pacific Ocean - CV67 | ecosystem: Environmental > Aquatic > Marine > Hydrothermal vents | place: Pacific Ocean: East Pacific Rise...
TACAATGGCTAAGTTTGGTTTCTTTGATGAGTATTCTCAAGAGTCAATTGACTTTGATACTGATCCACAGTTACAAATGCATATTAGACGTGAGTCTACTAGAGGTGCAAACGAAATCACTGAAGCACAACTTCAGGTAGACCTATTGAACGCTGCTGGTGTAGTTAGATTCGGTGGAGCTGCAACTATGGATTCTGAAATCACTGGTGAGTCTACAGATGTAATTTCTGTACCTACTTATGAGGGTCTTATGAAAACTGGTATCACCCTTGATGATAACAAAGCTCCTAAGAACACTAAGCTTATCACTGGTTCTAGACTAATCGACACTAAGACTATCGACAACGCTCGTTACATCTATGTTGGTTCTGAAATGATTCCTACGCTTAAAAGAATGAAAGACCTCCACGGAGAGAAAGCATTTGTTGAAGCTAGACACTACGCTGCAGCAGGTACACTTGCTAAAGGTGAGATCGGTGCAATTGATCAATTCAGATTTATTCTTGTTCCAGAGATGCTTCACTGGGCAGGTGCAGGGAAAGCAGCAACTGCTGCAAACGCTGGATACAGAGAAACTGGTGGAAAGTATGATATCTTCCCTATGTTAACTGTTGGTTCTGGTTCATTTACAACTATCGGTTTCCAGACTTCTGGTAAGAAAGTTAAGTGGAAAATCAACCACAAAGCTCCTGACTCTAACGTGAACACTTGGGATCCATATGGAGAAACAGGTTTCTACTCTATCAAGTGGTACTATGGATTCCTTGCTCAGAGACCAGAGTGGATCTCTTGTTATAAAGTGGTTGCAGAAGTGTAACAACTATGTCTCCGACATCTGTGTCGGAGACATCATTAAAAGGAGTCTATAATGGCTAAGATGAAAAAAGATAAAATAGAGAACATTGTTCCCTCACCATCTACCTTCCTTACAGTTGCAGTAGAGAACGAGAACCAGCTAATCAATGGAAACTTTGATGGTGAAACATTGTTCTACCAGAGTGATAAGGGTCATTTCTTTGCCAAGGTTGGCAATGAAAATAAACTTCTTATCGGTTCAATCAAGTTCTTGCTTTCTAAAGGCAAGATCAAAAAAATAGAGAAAAAATAAAGGGTCCATTATGGCAGCAGCAAGTAAAGCAGTTCCAACAGGAACAGTAAAAGTAAAAGTTAGATCACTCGTTAAGGGTGCAATCTTAGATGTAGATTTCGTATTAGTAGAGTTATCTGGAAGAGATAAGCGTGTAGTATTCAGTGTTTCTCCACTTGGTACAGCAGATGCTAATGTACTAGAGACAGAGATTGAAGCTAAGTACGAAAAAGAGTTTAAAGAAGCAATCGTAGCTAAGCGTGGTGTAGTTATTCAACAGAATCCTAAGTGGGATGATGTTAAGACAGATGATGGAGCAGCCGGAGACGGTACTGCAGATGATGGTAAGAATGAGGGTACTAGATATAACTGGGCTCACAACATCAACGATCCAATCTACGAAACAGTATAACGACTTGAACCAACCTTCGGGTTGGTTCTTGTGGCTATATTGCCTTAAACCAAACAAACACAAAAGGATTTTAACATGACTGAAAGACAAGAGTTATTAGCAGAAGCAAAAGAACTTGGATTGTCATTCGCAGCAAATGCAAAGACTGAGACAATTAAGAAAGCTGTATCTATAGCAAAAGAAGACAAGGCACAAGATGATGCACTAGTAGAGGCAGGTGGTGAACCAACTATGGTTGGACCAACAGAGGCTGAGATTAGAAAGCAACTTGAGGCAGAGTTTGCTGCAAAGCTTGAAGAAGAAAAGCGTAAACTATCTGCAAACATGGAAGTAAACATGATGAAGACTGCAGAGGGTGCAGCTACTGGGATGGTATCTATTGGCCAGGCTAAGCTAAAGGCTAGAAGAGATGCTACTAGACTTAAAAGAGTAATTGTAACATGTAAAGATCCGGCTAAGCAAAACTGGGAAGGCGAAATATTTACAGTATCTAATGATGTTGTGGGTGATATAAAGAAGTATGTTCCGTATAACCTCGAAGAGGGGTACCATGTTCCACAGATGATACTTAACATGCTTAAGGATAGAAAGTGTACGATCTTCATAAACAAAAAAGGTAGAGACGGCAAGTATGTTCAGACAGCTAAGACAATCAATGCACACAACATTGAGTATCTTCCTGACCTTACACAGGATGAATTAGACGAGTTGGCATCTGAGCAGGCAGCAAGAGGCTCTATCAGTAACGACTAATTCTATTTAGAACCACTCTATATGGGTGGTTCACTAATACAATTTAAAGGATAATATATGGCAGATCCAACAACAACAGAATCATGCGGCAAGGTAGCAACGCAAGCAAGCAAGGTAGCAACGACCGATGCATCCTGTACGGAGAAGTGTACAGCTCCAGCAAAGAGTGCCATAGTAAAGAGCGATCATGACGAGGATCTAAAGATATCTGTTCCACCAATTCCGAAACCAAAGATTCCAGAAGATGTAGGCATAGTTACAGAAGAAGACCCTGTATTAGGTAAAGGTCAATTCGATAAATACATGCGTGCCACTGCGAACCAGATAGACATAGAATATCAACTCGGAAGAATAAAAGGTGCAGATATAGCAGCACTATGGGGAGAATTGCTTCCTCATATGATGGCAGAAGCCAACAAATTTGTTATAGCTGAACATGCATCAAGAATAAATGCAGAAACTGAAGCTATAAAAATAGAAGAGATCCGTGCAGAAGGTATCTTGAAGCGTCAACTACTGTCAGTTCAGATAGCATCAGAAACAATGAAGATAAGACATCTTCAACTGCAGATGGATGAAACACTTGCTAAAACTCAGCTAGTAACTACTCAAGAAACAGAAGCTAGAAAGAGTGGTATCTCTAAGAGAATGCTGGAGAAATATCAAGCAAACGAAGTGCTTGCCAAGACACAACTTGTAACTACACAAGAGAGTGAAGCAAGAAGAAATGGTGCAGTTGAAAGATCATATAAGGCAGCACAAGAAGAGCTTACTTGCACTCAGGCAGCAGAGTTGGTTCTGAATGGAACATCCAAACGTACACTTGAAGCAGAAGAAATAAATGTTAAAAAGAAGATGGTTACTCTATACGAGAAGCAGGCAGAAAGTTTTGTTCTCAAGTCACAAGGAGATGTATTCAAGACTATATCTAACATGTGGGCAGTATATGCATCAGAGAATGGACTAGACTCAACAAACTCTCCATCTGTCATGGCTAAGACTAACATGGATGATATGATTACAAGTGCTAGTTCTCCTGTAAACCTTGCAACACCATAGGAGCATTGAATGGCTGATTACAAGAGATTTCCCTCAGCATCAATACAACTTCTACTACCTAAAAGAAGACACAAGGATAAATTCCTAACTGAGATCGCAATGGTTTCTGGCAAGTCTCAAATGGATATAGGTGAGTTCGTTGTTGAGGATATAAAACACGGAAATACATTCAGGATAGGTCAGATATACAAAGCTGCAAGTAAGAAGTTTCCTGAGTTTGGAGTAACACTCGTTGATGGTTCTGTTGGTGGAGATACTGGATACAGAGTTATACCAAGAGCTAATCACACAATAATGGGTGCCTGTCCAATACAGGATGACTATTCTTTGAGGCATGGTGGGGGTGGATACTTAGATGTTGCAGATGGTGACTCACAAAAGAAAGATGTTGAGAGATTCTTGAAGAATGGATACAACGTAAGACTTGAAGATCTTGATGAGGGAATTTTAAACCCTAATGACATACCTCCGGTATTAAATCCTGATGGAACTCCTAATGGTGATTTTCGTGGATACAAAAAGATGTGGGAAGCAGATGATGAGCTGCAGCAAGAATTTCCGACACTTGATGCGTACAGAAATGATTTAGTTTCAAATCTAACCGAGCAGAGAGAGGGGTCAAAGGACATCTCAGATGTATACGTAACAACTGGAGTAATGGCTTCAGAGCTTGACGATACGAATGTTGTAGCATTGTACTATACAATGGAGAACCTGCTTCCTCAACTCACATGGCATCCCGGGGCAAAAAAGAAGAAAGACTTTCCTGCACAAAACTACATTTTTGAATACAGCTCTGGATATTTTGCTATGGTAGGGGGAATGAGTGACTGGAGTCACATAATAAGAACAGGAATAGTTGAAAATGACTTTGAAAAGCCTGGATACAGAAACAAAAAGAGTTTCCATAAGATATATACAGGGAAAGATACTAACAGAGAAAACAATACTGGCGACCCTATAAGCTATATAGTCAAGGGCAAGTCTATTTCACACATAGGTGGCTCTTGTCTTGAGATAAAAGTACAGATAACAGAGACAACTTATGGTGAGATAAGAATATGGGACTATGGAACTCTTCATTCAATAACAGGAAGAGATGGGGTATGGTCAGGCGTGTATGGATCAATAAGAGAAGGTATTGGTTCCGGGAATGACTACGAAGACAGTTGGAGTCCGGATATTCCAAAAGAAGATCAAACAGTATCTGCAGATGACGGTGCTACATACATAACAACTATACAGCCAGTTACTCAGCCAGCATTAATAGGTGATAAATTTAGGATAAACCAGGAATATGGTGACTATGCAGACTTCACTATAGATCCACAGAATGGTTTTGTAAATGCAGTTACTCCTCTTAATTACTCAGCAAAGAAGACATACTATATAAAGGTATTATCGAGAGGTGTCGTTCCATCTTTTTCAAAAATGATAATGTTGAAAATAGAGGTAAATAATATTAACGGTGCTCCAGAGCCTCCTACGGATCCTGGTAAGCCAGACGATGATGAGGAATTCAATGAAGGACTAGCTAAGGTATTCTTTCCGCTAGAGTACAAAGCTATGAAAAAAGTTCCTTTATTTAAGCGTGAACGTCTTCTTAGGGAGACTACATGTGTTATGCTTTATGCTGTAAAGAAGATAAAGTTGAAGTGGTATGAGAAGACAATTTTTAAGGTTATATTCTTTATTATTGCTCTTATTTTCGCTCTGTGGACTGGGGGGCAGAGTATAACTCTCTACTTAGTTATTACGACAGCCGTCGAGCTGGTGATAACGGCTCTGATAGTGAACCTGATAGGACAGATGATAGCAAAGTTGATAGATGCTCCATGGCTACTTGCCCTGGTTGCTCTAGTTATAGGACTGTATGGTAGCTGGGATCAAGCTGCCTCTCTTATGCAACAAGCCTTTACTGTCGCTACTCAGGTTATGAATGCAGTGAATACATATAAGATAGCAACAGTCGAAAAAGAGTTAGCGGAAATAAAGTCTGCATACGAAGACTTTATGAATGATCTTAAGAAATCTGGAAAAGAACTTGAAGCTCTTATGGAAGAAGCTGGTACAATGAGTACAGAATATGGTGCAGCCGCTGCACTGAAGTTGGCAAGATTGGCAACGATTGAAACGCCAGAAGATATGTTTAACAGAACGTTAAACCTAGACAGTGCACTGCAGAACGACATGAGTTCGACTCTTGATCTTGACGCATCATTGAAATTATTTTAAATAAGGAGAACATTATGGCAAATTGGTATGATGATTGGGTAGGTAAAGATGGATATCTCACTAGCCTAAAAGATGGGTGGTCTGGAAAGCAAACCCCAACGATGAAACTTGATAGTATAACTGGAAAGATGGTTCCTACTGGAGGAACTACTACTACCGCTGGATATGGTGGTATAGTTATGGACGGTATTGGTGCTATCCAGGGATGGCAACAGGGTCAGAGAGCTGAAGAGATGCTTGATATGTATAGGGATACCTCTGCTTTTGATATGTATATGAAGAGAGCAAACATGAAGATGAAGTTGGGTGATGCAACTGAGTCTACAAACATGCGTCAATCTTCAAGGGAAGCCAACAGACAGATAAATGCACAAGGTGGTGGACGACTGTCTACAGTACAAGACTCTGCAATAGCAGATAGTTATCTGAACCAAGATACAGTTAGAAGCAGCTTTGTCAATAGTGATGGTTCTTATCGTGATGCATATACTCTTCCTGATGTTGCAGACTATGCTAAGAAAACTAGCGTTAACCCAAATAGTGGTGGACCAGTACAGACAACTCCATCTCCAGTGAAGCAGAGTGCTTTCGCAGGAAACGGAGTTCCTAGAGTTTCAAATCCAGTATCTAGACCAGCAAGTACACCATCAAGTACAAGACCACAGTCAGCTCAAAGAGTTTCTCAGAGCTCTTCAAAGAAGAAGAGACTAGCTTAAAAGGAGTTCATAATGTCAATTAAGAGATATACAGGAGGCTATTCGTCTCTTGCTGATTCAAGACAACTTGCTGAGGCAATGAGGGGATTCAGAAATAAAGATCAAGCAATAATGGATGCTGGACGAGGAATGATAGCTAGAGAAGAAGAAGCTCTATCTAAAACATTTGAGAGCGGAAAAGAAGCAAATACTGAAAGCTACATTAAAGCAATAATGGAAGGCAAGAAGCCTGACAGTTATGCTGGTGCAGTAGACATGAAGAGAATTAATAATGCTGAGTTTGACTTCACTAAGTACACTGCTGACATGGCTCTCAAGCAAGCTGCAGAGAAGCGTGCCATGGCACAAGAGAAGAGACTCATGGCTGCTGAAAAAGGAAAGATGAGTCCACTTCAAAAGATGATTCTTGAAGGTCAACTAAAGAGAAATGAAAAGCTCTGGGAAAAAGAGAACCACATGGGTACTTATTACGATAAAGATACTGGTGGAGGAAGTAACAACAAGATACTAAAAGATCTTGGGTTCTTTACTGACTATAAAGATGAATCAGATGGGACTGCGGACAGCACTGCAGCAGCAGAGGCAAATGCTCTCATGGCGGCATGGAAAGCCAAAGGTGCAAAGAGCAAGGCACTTAAACTTGCTGCAGCAAAAGCAGTTCAATCTGGTAATTGGATGTCTGGATTCACTGGCTTTGATGAAATGACATTCGACACTGATGTTTTCAATAAAATAATGCAGGCTTCTATGGCGGCAAACAAGTAAAAGGACAACAATGGATACTCAAGAATTCCTGAGCATAATGCAACAGGCAAATGACAACGGAAGATCGGTGGATCCATTGGCACTATCTAAAGCTCTATCTGTAGAGAAGAAGGCATATGATAAAAAAGCATATCTTGGTCTAGATGGAGTTGGTTCTTACGACGCAACAAAGACAAGAGATGGTCAACCAATGGAGCAACAGCAGTATCAATCTGGTACTGATGGCTACACTGTGACACCACAGGGGCCAGTAAGAAATAATAACAAAATATTTAACAACTTTAATGGGCAAGAGATGCAAGGCATTGAGTCTAATATGCACAATAGTAGAGTATATAGAGACAAGGTTACTGGTCAGCGATATCAGCTTGGAAATAATGGTGAAAAAGTACCATTTAATGGAAAAACTGGATATGTATATGCCGGTCCAGCACAAGAAGAAGGCGTGCGTAAAGTAGGTTTCTCTAAGTATGGTGTTGTCCCAAGGTATTCTCCTGGTGTTGTTTCTGGATACAAGGGTAAGCAGAATGGGTGGGAATCCGGACCTGCAGGTATAGACCCAAACAATGCTGACATGAACTGGGAGTTACCAATAGATATGGCAGCTACCTTCGAGAAACTAAGACAAGGTAATAGCTATGTAAATGAAGCAAGAGTATCACATGATGATGGTTCTGAGGCAGCAAAAATAGCTAGAGCAAAATATCTTGGTGGTACATCAGAATACACATATGAAAATCAGTCTCCTTTGTCCAATCAGGATGTAGGAAATGGAGTAGCTGGTAATGCCAACGGCATGTCTGCAAAAGAATTTATGGCAGCCATGAAATCTGGTGGTGGAGATCCCAACCCATACAAGAGTAACAAAGATAGACTTGCTTCCGTAGCTGATCAGATTATCAACGGAACCATGGATCAAGGTGACGGTAGACTCCTAACTGATGCATTACTTGTTGGTGCCGGTGGGGCAAACATACTACAAAATGGTATGGATCTTGTTGCCGAAGGTGCTGCATATGCAGGCGAGAAGTCTGGTCTTATGGGTAAAGAATATGCAGATAAGGTAAGATCATTCCACGACTCATCTCTTGAGGGATGGTATAAGAAGCTTGGGGTTAATCAAAAGTATTCACAGGATGCAACAAGAGAACTCACATCTAAGATAGAAAATGAAGATTACTTTGGAGCACTTGGCTCTATACTTAGTAACTTTGATGTCCATATGGCACAGTCTGCACCTGAGATGATAGGTTTAGCCGGTAAGACTCTTGGTCTTGCAGCAACAGTGAACTCAAGTACTAAGGATGAGTTGGCAAAGTTCGAGAAGAAAGAGGGACGTGAAGCAACCAAGGCTGAAATAGCAATGATGGTAGCCAGTAGAATGGCAGTGCTTGTTCCTGAACAGATGCTACTTGTTGGTCCACTTAAAACTATATTCAAGGCTGCTAGAAAGGGATCTGCTGGAGTTAAAGGTGGATTCTCCGACGTTGGTATGACTGTAGGTAAAAAGACAAAGAACGTAGCAAAAACAATAGGATTTGAAACAGTCCAAGAGATGGCCGATACAACTCAGAACCAATACTGGGAGAAAGGTGGTTCAGGTGATACAAAAGGACTTGATGCATTCTCTGAAGCATATGACAGAGTTATGTCAGGAAAGGTTGTATCCAAGACTGAGCTTATAGCTTCCGGTATGGCTGGTGGAGTAATGGGTGGTGTTCTAAGAGGTGGGGCGGAATTAAGTGGTGCTAGAGAAGCAGTAAGTAATTCTATAAATATCCACAACTTTAAGAAGTCACTTAAGGATATGGATACATATCTTGATGAAGCAGACAAGGAATTTGCACAGTTATCACTAGATGATGATATCGTTAATGCAAAAGCTGAGCGTGCAACCATACGTGAAGCAAGAGTTCAACTGAGAGAAGCATTCAGGTCAAAAGAACCTACCATTGATGTTTTGTCTAAGTCTGAAAATAGCTATATAAAGAGCTATGCTGAGAGCTTAAAGGCTACATTTGTAAATAACAAGGCTGCAGAGTTTGAATATAAAGACGACAAGTCTGTTGCTACTGTAATTAGACAAGATGTTATGTTCAATAAGGAGAAAATGCTTAAGTCATTAGGAAAAACAGAGGAAGAATGGTCACAAATGAATGGACCAGATAAAAAACAGTTCATAGAGAATAGCTTAACAGATAAGAAAAAAAGAGAATCTCTAGTAAAATCTTTAAGCACTGATGCCAAAGTAGCACTATTCAACAAAATTGCAACGAATAAAGACAAGAAGGCTCTAGAAAAAGACTATGGTAGTGGTGTAGACAACATACTCAACACGAAAGAACGTTCAACAAATTCAACTATAAATAATGCTGACTTAATAAAGAAGAAGATTGGAAAAACTAAAGCTATTGAGAGAACGGACGACAAGGTAGATGTAGACACAAAAAAGATTGATGCACAAATAACATGGGGAAATGTTATACCAACACTTCTTGGAGGAGGCTCTAGGAGTAAGAGTAATGTCAGAGCTAAGCTCAACAAGTACAGCAACAAGTCTCTTAGGGCAGCAATAGACACAGCTTCTCCTGAAATGGAAGCAGTAATAAACGAAGTACTTGAGAAACGTTCAAAGGCTGTAGGTAGAGCAGGAATAGCAAAACAAGATGTTTCTGGTGATGGATATACATATGTTGAATCAGGACAAGAGTTGGGAGATAGTAAGCAGAGCACAATGGGCCTACTAAAGGTTGTTCTTGGTCGTACAGAGATGCGTGATATGGATGAGATAAAGAGTACCGAAGATATCATCAAGCAGGCACTAGATAAAGGTCACATAAACAAAAAGCAGAGAGATGTGTTTATGAAGCGTCTTAAGAAGATTGATGCTAAGACAAAAGACAATATGATCCAGGAAGAACTTGACTCCAGTGAAGTTAAAGAGTCTGAGGCAGCAGCAGTGAAGAAGAAGTATAATGACTCCGAGAACACTACTGATGACACAGAATCAACTGATAATAGAGAGTATAGATTTGAGGATTATAAAGGAAATAAACTAGTAGGAAAGATTACCTTTGAAGATAAGAATAAGGGTATGTTCGTAGTAGAGTTCACAAATAGTGATGGTGAAAAGGAATCTGCAGTATTTGGGTATAAGCGTGGGAATCAGATAAAAGAAATAGGCAAGAAGACTAACTATCGTAAAGGTAAGATCGTTGAGGTTGGCTCCAAGAAAGAAGATACAGCTGAAGATACAAAACCTGAAGTGTATGAAAAACCAACTCCGGAAAAAGTAGATGAAAATACTGTTAAGTATGGAAACTACATCATAGTAAAGAACGATTCAAATGGTTTTGATGTTATGCTTGATGGAAAAAAAGTTACTGGGTCCAATAGAGGCGGCATAGACAAGGCCTATTCAATGGCAGATAAGCATGCAGAGAAAGAAATAAATAATAACAACAAGAAGTCAGAAGGTGGCATGCCAGAGCCTGAGTTTAAAGGTGAAAGCGAGAACAAGGGTGAGACATCTGAGAACCAAGCTGAAGCTTCTCAGAAAGCAAATATGGATATACTAGGCGAATTCGATGTAGAAAATCTTACAGACGAAGAACTTAAAGAAATGTCGGTGATACTTAACCAATTATTCGACTGTTAAAAAATAAAAGGACTAATATGGCAAACTGCGTTGAAAGCATTATAAATGACAAAGCAGAATTAAAGCGTTACATAAATTCAGTAAAATCTAGAGATGTATCAAAAGGTAAACTTAAAGAGTATGAGAACGTAAAGCATACTCCAAATAAGATATCTAACCCTATGCTACTTGCACTGTTCACATTAAAGAATGGTCACAATCAGAATCTAAGAGAGCAATATCTCTCAGAGGCAGATGGAAAGACAACTATAAAAGATATCATCAGTGGCGACAAGCCTATAATTCCATCATTCTGGAAGAAGATACGTGGCCTAAAGAATATAGATCCACGTAACATGACAATATTCCAGGATGTTAAGGGTAAAGATAACGATGACCAGATTGCTGCGTTAAATGCCATACAAATAGGTATAGCCTTCCACCATCTTGCTGGTTCTGTATCTACAGAGTTTGACCTAATGAATAAATACAACATTACAGAAGATGAGTATAATCAGCTTATGCCAAAGGGAGAATTCATACCAGGAATCTCTGCAACAGGTACACTCTCTGCTATAGGTAAGGAGATTCTTGCTACTCAAGGTATTGTTCTTATGCCCAAGAAGAAGAAGAATGGAAATAAAGAGTGGGATGAGAAACAGTTTGAGGTAGAAAAAGTTTATGCAGATGTTGGAATGAAGGCAGTAAGACTACTGCAGAAGAGTGATTTTGTTACAGTAGAGAGTAAAGATTCTGAAAATGGATATTCTCCTATGATAATAGATGAAGACTTCCGACTACCAGGGGGTTCTAGACTTACTAAGTCAAACCTTACTGAGGGTATAAAGATAAGATTCAACATGGCAAAGATGCTTGGTGTTAAGGATATGAGTTCTGTATCTGAAGGAGATAAAAGACTTATAGAGAAGTACTTTAGAAAACAGACAACCCTTGCGGAAAATAACCTTCTTGAGTCAAAATATACAATACTTCACACAAACACTAGAGCTGCTACATACATGCACAGACTCTTGATACCTACAAACTCAAAGGGCCCCGATACGTCTACTGATCCTAAGCGTAATAAAAAGGGTGATGATGTTATGGTTTCAAAAAGAATGAATGACATTCAGCAACAAAAGATGGATGGAACTATGGTAATTCCTACTGATCTTATAACTATGTTTGACTTCATCTACGACAAAATGGAAACAAGTCAGATGTCATTTGAAGAGGCAGCTAAGGCTCTTGGTGTAGATGACTATAAAGACATGATGGGGTATTCTGATGATAGCGACTCTACCGCAGCAACCAGAGCATCAAACATGGGTAAATCATTATCTAAGACATCTCCAATTCAGGAGTTCTTTGATAACTATGCTGAATTCAGAAACCTACCTATACACTTACAAGAAGAGATAAAGCGTAACGGACGTGGTCATTACATGACTACATTCATGAATCCACAGACTGATAAGAACTTCTCTCGTTATATCATGCAGATTCCAGAGTACTCTATACCGGCATTCTCCGATGGTAAGATGACTGATGTTTTCGAGCACATGCTTCATGGAATACAAGATCAGGCTGGTTCTAGGATATCCATAGATGATATACTTGGCAACTCTGAGAATGAAGAGCTAGATGGGCTTATTGCTGCACTGGATAAGGTTGATAGAACCAAAGGTAAGCAAACACTAATCTTTATACAGAAAGCATTTAAAAAATTTGATGTTCCTTTGGCTGGAAGCGTATGGCAGAAGTATGACACCATAAAAGCTATTCACGATGTAAGAAGCATGTTAGCCAGCAATAAGAACAACACCAAGGCTGTATTCAAATCTACATTTATGCCTAAGCCAGATGGTACTGCTTCTGGTGCACTGATTATGTCTATGCAGATGGTAGGTAAGAACAAGAGTAACCAGTCTCTGTTTGAGGCACTTGGATTAAGCCATGACGTAAAAGGCACATTAAATGATGCATATGATATTGTCCTCAAGGAGCTTACTTCCCTAGAAGAGGACTCCAACGATACTCCTGGTGAGCTAATAAAGACTATAAATTTCCTGAAGAGTGCTAACGTAATAAAATCTATTCGTGATATTGCCAAGTTTGCATCTATGCCGGTGATGTACTCACAGTCAGAGAAGGGTGCAATTCTTACAATAGCAAAAGATATAACAGAACTTACATATAATTCTCTAGAGTCAGACAGAACCAACTACAAGTTGGCAGAAGAGATAAAAAGCTGGATACAGGTTTCGGATGAATATTTTTATGATGAAATCAAGGGACTAAAAGGTAAGGAGCTTGTCAAGAAGTTGCTGCATACAGACTCATCGAAGCAAACATTTGACGGAATCAACAGCTACATGCAAGA
>Ga0256824_10000698_pt1 | contig 13010 bp, 12 predicted proteins | sample CV67metaG_FD_191570 | JGI IMG/M metagenome (GOLD analysis project Ga0256824, IMG submission 191570) | Hydrothermal vent microbial communities from East Pacific Rise, Pacific Ocean - CV67 | ecosystem: Environmental > Aquatic > Marine > Hydrothermal vents | place: Pacific Ocean: East Pacific Rise...
AAAACTATAATAAAATAGATGAAATTGTTGCATAAAGTAACAGGTAAAAAAGGAATTAGATTTTATAGAAAGTTGTCTTGACATATTGGGGTAGTATATAATATTTAAAATAATCAAACCTTACTTTCATATAATATTTTTATTGCTTATACTTTTTGGGTGTATTTGCAAATGATTTTTTAAATAACTTAGTAAAATGACTTTGATCATAAAACCCAATATCTGTAGCAATATCACAAATACTTAATTCATTATTTTTATCTAGTAACTTTTTTGCATAGTTTACTTTTTCATTCATTAAAAATGATATAGATATTACTTGACAATATTATCATAAAACGATAAACTATAATTATAAATAAATTATCATAATAGGATAAATAACAATGATAGCACCAATAGATTTTATAAAAGAAAAATATATAGAACCAAATAATATAACACAAGATATGTTATGTAGTTCACTTAAAATAGGTAAAAAAACTATTAGTGAACTATATCAATATAAACGAAGTTTTACAATACATACTGCTAAAAAGTTTGCTAAATTTTTTGGACTAAAGGCTGAGTTTATTTTAATGAAACAAGTTGAATATGATTTAGAAAAAGATAAAGAAGAATATGAGTTTATAAAACCTTTTAGTGTTGTAGCCTTTGAAGATAAGAAGATAAATAGTGCTAAGTGGATATTAGCAACGATAAACAATTCTATTAGTGATAAACGAATGCACTACAATATAGATGATTTATATACTATATTTACATCATCAAATATTGAGCAAAAATATCATTATGCAATTATTACTATTTTTAAAGAAGTTATGTATGAGGATGTGATTAAATACTGTGAATTATACGATATTAAAAAAACTACTATTAAAAAATTATATGAGTTCTATAAGAGTTCATTTAAAGCAAAGGAGATAAAGCAATATGAATGGCTACTTGAAGAACTTTAAAGAGCAAATAGATACACTAAATGATGTTTATTATGAACTTCTAAAACCTATTGAAGAGAAATCAACATTAAAAGATTGGTGGGTGTTTGGTGGAGGTACTGCATTATCAATATTTCACTTCAATCATAGAAAATCTTTTGATATAGATATATTTATAACAGAAGCACAAATCTTTGATTTTCTTAACCCAAAATGGTTTATAGATGAAACATTATTGTTTAATGATAAAGAATATAGATTTGATAATGCTAATCATCATTTGCAATTAAAAACTAATGATGATATAAAAGTAGATTTTCTTTTAAATGAAGCTATTATTAATATGCCTATAAAAAATACTCTTTTAGATTTAGACTTTGATTTATATTACGAGAGTGTTGAAGATATAATTGCCAAAAAAGTTAAGTGGAGAAAAGAAGATAATCTAGCAAGAGATATTTTTGATTTAGCTGTTGCGATAACAAAAGATAAAAATATTTTACAATCACTTATTAATTCAAGGTTTATTAGCTATGAAGATTTAGAAAAATTAACTAATGCACTTGATGATTTAAATATAACTCAATATGAAATAGAAATTGATAAGATAGAACCTAGTTCTGATGAATATATGAAAATTGCACTAAATGGTAAAGATATTATACAAAATAGTATAAAAAAGATAAATTAATTTTAGAGGCCATTATAAATTTTACTTTCATATAAACTTTATTATTGTTTATACTTTTTTGGTGTATTAGCAAATGATTTTTTAAATAACTTAGTAAAATGACTTTGGTCATAAAAGCCAATATCTGTAGCAATATCACAAATACTTAATTCATTGTTTTTATCTAGTAACTTTTTTGCATAGTTTACTTTTTCATTCATTAAAAATGCATGAGGAGTTAATCCAAATTCATTTTTAAATATTCGTATTATATATTCTTTGTTATATCCTATATTTGTAGCTATATCATCTAATGTGATTTGCTCTTTTATATTATCCAATATATAACTTTTGACCTCTTTTAATATATAGTTATTTGTATTTGATTCACTTTTTGTATTTGATGAATAATCTATGGCTAACTTATTAAAAAAATTATATATTAATATTTCATGATCATTTGTAGTTGTATTATTTAAATATTTACATAAATTTAAAAGTTCTTTATATAGAAATTTATTATTAATAATATTTGATTTGAAATATATATTATCTTGTATTTTTTCAAACCAATAACTATGAAGATGTAAAGTATAATAATCTGTAGTATTTATATTTGTATCTTTTGTAACATGTACTTGATAAGGGTTAAATATAAGTATTTGGTCTTTTTGTAAGTAACTTATATCTTTATTATGAAATTGTGCAGATATTTTACCCTCTTTTAATACTGATATACACAAGGTATCATGAGAGTGTTTTGCATAGTTCGTAAAAAAAGTTTTAGCATGATTTAATTGTGCGAATAGTTTATTTTCTTTATCAAAAAAGTTTTTTATTTATTATCCTTTAAAAGTCAATTTTATACTATAAACTTTATTTATTTTCAGTTATTATACAAAAAATTAATAAATGGAGCCTTATTATGGAGTTTTCAAACGATATACTGATATTGTTGTTTTTTGTAGGAATGATTGCAGGAACAATAGATACAATTGCTGGTGGAGGTGGTTTACTTACTATTCCAGCACTTTTATGGGTTGGACTTCCTCCTGCTGCTGCACTTGCAACAAATAAACTACAAAGTGTATTTGGTACTTTTACCGCATCTGCATACTTTGTAAGAAAAAAAATGGTAAACCTAAAAGAGATGAAACTAATGATAGCTAGTGCATTTATAGGCTCTATTCTTGGGGGAATTGCCCTACTTCAAATAGATGCATCTTTATTAGAACAAATCATTCCATTTTTATTAATGGCTATTGGTATATACTTTTTGGCTTCAAAAGATGTAGGTGCAGTTGAAAAACACAAACTTATTTCTACAAGTATATTTTCTATGAGTTTTGTTTTAATAATAGGATTTTATGATGGATTTTTTGGTCCAGGAACTGGGTCATTTTTCACTATAGCATTTATATACCTACTAGGTTACAATATATCAAATGCAACAGCACAAACAAAAATATTGAACTTCACTACAAATATAGCATCTGTAATATTCTTTGCCATTATGGGTAAGCTATATATTTTAGTAGGTTTAGTAATGGGTGCTGGTCAGATAATAGGAGCTTTGATTGGAGCAAAACTTGTGGTATTACAAGGACAAAAAATTATTAGACCACTTATAGTAATAATAAGTTTTTCTATGTCTATAAAACTACTACTTAGTTAGTTTGGTTTTACTTGTTTTTTTAGTTGTTTTGGAAGTTGAGCAAAAGGGATGTTTTCTTTTTGAATAAATTCATCACCTTTAAATACTCTTGTGTCTATACTCATATTTGAAGTTCTAAATAGTTCTAATTTATAAGTATAGGCATCTCTTGTAAAACTTAAGTTTTTAGACTTTAGATCAATGATTTTAGACATTATTTTAGCTCTATTCCTCTTTCATTTGAAGTTATTTTACCCTCTTCTAATAAAGTTACTAATGACGCTTTAAATATCTTTTTACTCATACCAAATCTTTTATTGATTTCATCAGCATTACTTTTTGAATTAAATGGTAAAAAGTTATTATATTCTTTTAATAAATCCAAAATAGTTTGAGTTGAGGCATTTTTATTTTGTTCTTTTCCTATTGGTTGAAGTGAAATATCTAGTTTTCCATCTTTTCTAATATTTTTAATATACGCTTTTTTTGTATCACCTACAAAAAGTTTAGTGAAACATTCATTTTTAAATATCATACCTTCATGTTTATTATCTACTACTACTTTATATCCAAGTGGAGTAAATGCAATAACCATAACTGATACTACATCATTTTGTTTTAAATAATTAGTTCTGTTATTTAAAAATGATGTTATTTTTTCTATACCTATTAGTCTATTTGTTTCTTCATCTTCTACTATTCTTATGATTCTTTCTTCACCAACATTAAACTGAGTTTTTTGTCTGTTTCTAGGTACTAATAAATCTTTTTGTAATCCAATATCAACAAATGCACCAAAAGAAGCTGTATCTACTACTTTTGCAAAAACAAACTCATCTACAAGTGCTTTTGGGTGTTGTGTTGTTGCTGTAATTCTGTCTTCACTATCTCTATATATAAATACTTCTATTTCATCTTCTATTTGCATATCATCTGTTATATAAGCATTTGGAAGTAATACTTCGTATTCTTCTGTTTCACTACGCTGCATGATTTCTTCTTTTGAATCACTAGGCATAAGGAAAAATCCAAAGTCCGTATCTCGTATTATTTTTAGTGTGTTTATTTTTCCTAGTTCTATTCTTTTATTCATTTTGTTCTTCTTTCTTTTTATTTATTATTTTACCTATCAATTTTTTTCTCGTAATGTACAAAGCATACATAGTTATCTTCTTTTTCAAAATAAACACGACAATCACTTTGAATATATTCATGCCAATTTAAAGAAACTATATCTCCTTCAAAATTTTTGATCCCAGGGTGAGATTTTTTCAAAGAAATGATATCTTTATTTGTTTCTCTAGTTCCCAATCCTAATGGACTAAAATTTATCTCTTTAGGTTTTCCACCATTTTCTAAAATTAAATCATTAAATCTCTTAACTTTTTTCCTAAAAATATCTGAATAACTATTGTTATATGAATATCTTTTTGATAATTCTATCATACAATGTTTAGTTATTTTTACATATTTATAATTCTTATTTACAAAAATTTCATAATCAGTCCAATTATCTATTTGATTATATTCATCAAGTTTTTTATCTTTTTGATATTCTTCTAACTTACTAATTAATTCTGCATAAGGAATTAATTTATAGTTATTTAAAGAGTATGTTTTAGAATCACAAATAATATCAATAATATTATTTGAAAATTGTTCTTTAGAACATAAATTATTTATTGTTAATATCGGGTCTTGATAATACATAGAACAAGATAAAAATGTATATAGAACATCTATATCTCCTATTTTTTCTTTACAGTTTCCAAATGAAATATCACTATCATTTTCAAATGCTGTATCTATATCAGTACATATTGGCTTAATCTTACTTACCAATGAAATAATTGATTTTTTAGTATTACTATCATTTACTTTTTGTATATATTCTCTTATTGGTTTACCAAGTAATAAAACTTGAGATAATGATTGATGAATAGCAAGTTCAATATTTATTTTTTTTAGTATTATAAATAACTTTCCTAAACTATCAAGTGCTTCTATAATATTTTGTTCAACAATATCCTTTCTAGGCTCAGTAAAAGCAAAATGATTAATAAATAAATTCATTACATCAAATCTATTAAATCATTTTCATATTGGTCAAAAAATCCTTTCGGCCAATCTAAATTTGCATTTTCATTTAATTCTATTTTTCTAATTGTATTTTGTCCAACTAAATCTCCCTGCTCAAAAAAATTAAATAATACATCTTCATGAGAAATATCTTTTCTTTTAATAGCTATACGAATACCATTAATAATATGATCACTATGTGTTTCTAAAATAATATTAATATCGTTTGACATAATAGCTAAAAATTTTCCTAATCTAGACTGAGCAGAAGGATGTAAATGTGCTTCAGGATTTTCAATAATAACCATAGATTTTTCTAAATTATAACCACAACAATCATCAAATATTCTCTCTTTTGGTATTTGACGAACCAAAATACTAATTATTATAGGTAAAATATAGCTAACTCCATATGGCATATTTAAGGGACTTTCATAATCTCCTGAAGTTTTATTTTTTATCTTTAAGATAGCAATATTCGCTTGTTCAATATATTCTGTATCAATATTTACATAACCAAATACTTCACTCATCCAATAATTCACATGTGATCTTAAACTAGCTATTTCATCATTTAATTTCATTGGTAAAAGTTCATCTTTATATTTATCTAAAACCATTGTAGAATATTCACCATATTTTCCTACTCGTATTCTTGAAAAGTTACTATCTGTTTTATGAAATACTTTTGGTCCAAATCTATCTGCTCCAATAAAATCAAAATAAGTGGTAAAATCTAATGATTTATCTTCAATTGGATTATCATTATTTTTTTCTTGATTAATATTCAAAATATTGAAATCTTGTTCATCAATATGACTTATAAATTTTGTATAGTTATTATTATCATCAGTAAATGTAAATTCAATATTATCAGTATTTGCTTCTTTGTATAAAAGTCTTTTTGAACTTCCTAGTTCGCAATAATAATCATTTAAATAAAGTCTTTTAGGTGCTAATATATATGATTCTTTTTCTAAAGTTTGAGTAACTATTAAAAAACATTGAATTATTGTTGATTTTCCTGCTCCATTTCCACCTGCTAATACAGTTAAATTTGAAAAATTTATCTCTTCATCTTCGTAACATTTAAAATTTTTAATTCTTAATTTCATATTAATATCCTATTACATTTTTAAATAATTTTTCTATTATTTCAAATCTATATTTTACATTTGGTGGATTATTTGTAGCTACTGATGTTTTAAAAATAAATTCTTTATTTATATAAAGTTCTTTTAGACTATCTGATAATCTTACTTTATTTTTTTTAATATCTTCTATTTTGTATTTATCCAATACATTTCCAATTGATTCAAATAATGTTTTACTAATAGGATTGGGTCTACTATTATCTTTTGGTGGTTTTGTAAATGCTGTATAATCAAATTCAGAAAATAACATAGAAGCTTTTTTCATACATAATTTAAAATTTTCTTTATATGCTTGGATCTCAATATCTCTCATATGATTTAATTTATCCATAGTATTTTCCAAAAAAGTATTCATATTATTATTATCATACTCATAATAAGGAAATACTTTAAATGCTAAATACCTTAATATAATAGCATTGTCTTCCATTCTTTTTGAAAGACCTTTTATCTTACTTTCTGTTACAATATTAATAAACTCTTTTGAACGAGACAATTCAATTAATAATGTCGTAGACTTTCCTCTATACATTGCATTACGAATTTCTTGTACTTCAAGTTTTGAACCAAGGGTATTAATTCTTTTAAAAATACTAAAAGCAACATTTGCAGGTGTTCCAGGTCTTACCATATTACAAAGTAATTGAAAATCTTCAATTCTTCGTTGATATTTCCTATCAAGTTTATCAAATTTTTTACCATTTAACTCTTTTAAAAATTCCAAATTTGATAATCTAAATTCGTTATCAATGAAAGTAAAAATTGTTGTTAATCTTTGTAAACCATCAACAACGACCCATTTATCTTCATTTCTAGAATCAATATAAAAAATCGGTAATGGGATTTTAATTAAAATAGATTCAATTAACCTACTTTTTTGCTTAGATGTCCAAACAAAATTTCTTTGATAATCCGGGGATAATTCTAATTCTTTTTCTTCTCTTTTATATTTTTTATGTAAAGACTGAACATCATATTTATCATTTACTATATCAATTGCATCTACATTGTATGGTTCATTTTGATTGTTTTGATTATATTCAATATCAATAAAATCTTTATCTAAATCATTAGATACCCATTCTGGTAATTCTCTTTTGAAGTATTGAAAAATAGTTAATGATTTTTTTTCAGTTATTAAAGTGAAAAAATATTGATTATTAATTAAATATTTTTCATAAAATTCATTTGCTTCATTAACCAAAATATCAAAATATTCATCTATTTCATTAACATTTAATGAATCAATAAATTTTAATATACCATCGGTAATAAATACAAAAATATCATCATCTATAATTTCAGATGATATTTCATCTAGTATTTCTTTTGTCTTTTGATAGTAAACTTCCATTATTTTCCTTTACTTAATTTATCAATTAAATTTATACTTTTATAATTTATATTTAAAATTTTATTTTGTTTTTTCCACTCTTTACGAATAAACTTCTCTTCAATTTTTGAAGGAAAAAACTTTTTATCAATTTTATCATAATTTATAATATTTTGCACAGCAAATCTTTTTAAAGTTAAAATTAAAAATTCTTTTGAAAAATCTTTTTTATACAAATTATCTTTATAGAATTTTTTAGATTCTTTTGATATTTTTCTTAAATCTCTTATTTCATTATTTAATTTTATTTTTATCTTGTGTTTTCTTGCAATTTTAAAAGCACTTAGCTCGATATCACCTTCAAGTAACCATCTTTTTTGAATAATTATAATTTCATCATTTGTTATAATTAGTTCATCTAATCTATCTTGTAATTCTAATATTTTTTTAAATGATTGTTTTCTTATACTTAGTTTTAAACCTTTTGGCATAGTCATTCCAAATTTTGGATTATCTTTGCCACCTTTGTTATAATAATCTCTTATTTGACTTCTATGATTATAAACATCTCTTGTTTTTTCCCAACCTTGTTGAGTTAGATTCCAGTACCAATCTCGATACTCTTTGTATAGTTCAACTTTATCATATCCGCTATTCATTAAGCCATCAAGACTTTTATCTGTATCTCTTACCATGTAGCATTGCCAACACCCAAATCTAGAAACGCCACAACCTATATTACCATCATCAATACTTTGTCCGCCTGCACCAACAAATGAGCATTCATTTGCATTTTTTCCACTTGCATCACTATATAATTGCCATAAGAAGTTTATATCCATTAAAGAACTAGTTTGATCAAACAAGTATTGCCATATATCTTTTGTTGTCCAATTTTCAATTGGCATTAAATTACTAGCATTTGGATATCTATCATTTATCTTTAGATTTGTACCTTTTACAGATAATTTTTCTATTCTTGTTGCTCTAGAAAAGCTTTCATCTTTTCTAGTTCCTATTACAGATATAAATTCACCTCTCAAAAATAGTTCTTTTATCTTTTTATCTATTGGATTTACTTTTAATTTATCAGTACACCATCTAAAAGTATTAGATGGAGGAGGCATACCAACACCTAATAGTTGTACATTTAAAGTGTCTTTAGTTTCTGGAAATACTTCATGCACTATAATTGGTAAATTATTAGCTTTTGTAAAAATTTCTATATTTTTTAATGAGTTTGATAAGTGTTTAAGTAAGGGTGGTAGTTCAGCTAAAGTATTTGAATTTATAACATATACTTTATTTTTAAGGATAATATTTTTTTCTTGTAAATCTTGTAACATTTTACATACTAAGTATACAAGTGCGGTACTATCTTTACCCCCACTAAATGCGACACACATATTTCTATTATCGTTTAAATAATAATGTTTTAATGTTTCTATTGCTAAATTTACTTTTGTTAAGATATTTGGATTTGGACTCATGATTTATTATATCCTAACAAAGTAATATTTTATGTTAGAGTATTTAACTCTGCTTCAACCTTAGCAATTTTGCTTTGTGCATCTTCTAGGTCTTGTTTATTTTGTGCGATAACTTGCTCTGGTGCATTTGCTACAAATCTTTCATTTGACAACATTCCATTTAACTTATCAATTTCTTTTTGTAGTTTTTCTTTTTGTCTTGTTAGTTTAGTAATAATTGGTCCTAAATCTATCTCACCTCTTGGTAGGTATACTTCAAGGTTATCACTTACATCTGTTATAGAGTTTTCTAGTTTTGCATCTACAAACTCTATATTTTCAACTTTTGCAAGTCTTTGTATATATGCCTTAGCTATATCATTGTCAATTTTTACATCTAGTTTGATATATGCTTTTGGTATTTTACTGTTACCCATGTCTATGATTACTTTTGCTCGTCTTAAAGATGTAATTGCTTCTTCTATTACTTCAAACATATCTTCTACAGATTTATCTTGTTTTATATCACTTGGGAACTCTTCAATCATTAGAGATGTACCATCTTCTATAGTAGTTCCACTAAGTTTATGATATAAATGATCAGCAATAAATGGCATAAATGGACTTACCATTTTAAGAGTTTCTTTGAATATTGCTCCTAATTCTGGTATTGATTTTGTGTCAGCTTTACTGTACTCAATACCCCAATCACAGAACTCATTCCATACAAATTTATATAATGTTTTAGCAGCATCAGAAAAATTGTAAGTATCAAGTTCTACTCTCATTTGTGCAACTGCTTTACTTAATCTACTTTGCATATAAAGCCCAAGTGGAGTTTTTACTTCAATATCTTTTAGGTCTGCAAATGTATCTACATTTAGTTGTAAAAAGTTTGTTGCATTGTAAAGTTTATTTGTAAAGTTTCTAAATTGTTCTAGACTTTGTTCACCTAGTTTTATATCTCTACCTTGAACTGCTAAAAATGCTAAAGTAAATCTAATAATATCTGCTGAGTGTGCTTCAACCATATCAAGAGGATCTATTACATTTCCTTTACTTTTAGACATCTTTGCACCTTTTTCATCTCTTACAAGTGCATGCATATAAATATCTTTGAATGGTAGCTCACCTTTAAAGTGATCGCCCATCATCATCATTCTAGCAACCCAAAAGAACATAATATCAAATCCAGTAATAAGAAGTGAATTTGGATAAAAATCTTCCATATCTGTATCATTGTAAAGTTCTTCTAGTTTACCGTTGTTTCCCCAACCAAGTGGCGACATAGCCCATAGAGCAGAAGAGAACCAAGTATCTAGTACATCTGGATCTTGAGTGTAGTTTTTGGCATTACATTTTGGACAAGCTTCTGGTTCATCAGCTTTGTCTGCCCATTGGTGATTACAAGATGTTTCATTACATGTAAATACAGGTATTCTATGTCCCCACCAAAGTTGTCTACTTATACACCAAGGTCTAAGCTCATCCATCCATGCTGTATAAGAGTTTATCCAATGTTTTGGGTGGAAGTTATTATTTGCTTTTGTTTTATCAATTGAACTTTTTGCAATATCTTCACTTAAAAACCATTGTTCTGAAATAAATGGCTCAACAATATTTTTACATCTATAACAATGCCCTACTTGATGAGTATGTTCTTCTATTTTTACTATATGTCCAGCATTTTGTAAAGCTTTTACAATTACAGGTCTTGCTTCTAGTCTTTCAAGTCCTTCAAACTCTCCACAATAAGAGTTTAAAATACCTTTTTCATCAAATACTTTGATAAACTCTAAGTTGTGTCTTTTACCTACAGCATAATCGTTTTGGTCATGTGCTGGAGTTACTTTTACTACACCTGTTCCAAAATCCATATCAACATGAGTATCAGTAATAACTTTTATTTTTCTATTTGTAAGAGGTAAAATAACTTCTTTTCCTACAATATCTTTATATCTATTATCTTCAGGATGTACCATAATAGCAGTATCCCCAAAGTAAGTTTCTGGTCTTGTTGTTGCCACTTCAAGTTCACCCGAACCATCTGCAAACTTATAAGTCATATGATAAAATGCACCTTTAACTTCTTCATGTTCTACTTCTATATCACTAAGTGCACCATCATGTGTACACCAGTTTACCATATAGTTATTTTGTTTGATTTTACCATCATTGTATAAAGATACAAAAGCTTCTTTAACTGCTTCTTTTAGACCTTCATCCATAGTAAATCGCTCTCTTTTCCAAGCTGGAGTAACACCTAGTTTTCTCATTTGGTGTACTATATTTCCACCACTAGTTTCTTTTTGCTTCCAAGCTCGTTCTAGAAATTTTTCTCGTCCTAGTTCTTCTTTAGTTGTACCTTCACTTAAAAGTTGTTTCTCAACTATATTTTGTGTAGCAATTCCTGCATGGTCAGTTCCTGGTTGCCATAGAGTTTTAAATCCATCCATTCTTTTATATCTAGTTATAATATCTTGTAATGTAAATGTAAGTGCATGACCTATATGTAGTGAACCTGTTACATTTGGTGGTGGCATCATGATTGAAAATGTTTTTTGTTTTCCATTTTCATCTTGTTTTAAAATAGATTTATTTCCATCTATTTCAAAATATCCTCTGCTTTCGCATATTTCATAGTATTTATCTTCTACATCTTTTGGATTGTATTTATTACTCATATATTATCCCTATTTATTATTATATTCGCGATTATATCTAAACTTTGCATAAAAAAAGCTAACTGTAAAAGTTAGCTTTTAAATAATTTAAAATTTATTTATTTATTTATTAATAATTATTAAATAAGCACCTTTTAATTCTTTTGTTTTAATATTATTTGGTTTTTTACTATGTTTCAGTTTCCACTCATTATTATAAAAAAAGTTTTTATGTAGTACTAAATTGTTATCTATAAATGTATTTAATTCATCACTCATTCTAATACAACCATGTGATTGTTTTGTTCCAAATTTATAATTCTTATTTTTATATGAATGTATTGCAAAATTTAAGTTATCATCTATAGTATTATAATTTTTAATATTATTTATTTTTATTTTATTTTTAAATGAGTTATATCTTTTTTGAGTCATATTTCCAAAATAGTATATAAACCTATCTTTAGAGCCATAAGATTGAATTATTTTATCTGTAGTTTTATATTTTCCATCACTTCTCCAACCTTTATAAACTTCATATACTCCTGTTGGTGTATCAAAGTAATGATCTTCTCCATATTTAACTACTGTTTCTTTATTCATATTTCCACTAGATATTAAATCACTACCAATTAAATAAAACTTATCTTTACTCTTATCGTAAAGAAGTATTGTATATATTTGTTTTTCTAAATTTACAATTGAAAAGTATTCATTATCATGTATATTATTTTTTCCTATTTCTTTAAATATTATTTTTTTATATCTGTTTATCTCTTGTTGATTTAAAATAGATTGTTGTTTTCTTTTTTTAATTTCTTTTTTAATTTCTTTTTTTGTTTTTAATTGCAATACTTGTTTTTCAATAACATTATGAAAGAAATCTTTTCTAATCTCTTGTATATCATAGGCATATGTATTTAAGTAAAGAATAAAAAGAATTAATATTTTACTCATTATTATTACCTATGAAATAAAAATCAAAATATATATTTTTTTTACTTTTATGTTCAAATATAACATCTATATGAGAATTTATATTATTTATTT
>Ga0256824_10000699_pt1 | contig 12992 bp, 12 predicted proteins | sample CV67metaG_FD_191570 | JGI IMG/M metagenome (GOLD analysis project Ga0256824, IMG submission 191570) | Hydrothermal vent microbial communities from East Pacific Rise, Pacific Ocean - CV67 | ecosystem: Environmental > Aquatic > Marine > Hydrothermal vents | place: Pacific Ocean: East Pacific Rise...
TACCAAAGCACAGCTAGAAAGCTTTTTTGAGAGTGAAGAGAAGAAAATAAACCTCGAACCTATCATAGAAGAGACAGACTTTGCACCTGCGTTTGATGCACTCAGTAAAACAGTAATGGAGTCTTCTTTTGGAGGTATGCTTGGAATGTTTGGAGGAGAATCTGCTCTCGATGCACTCAAAGAACCTTTCTCAAACAAGATGAGATCAGCTGTAATCAAGATAGTAAATTCATCTGCGTTTAATGACACTATGCAAAAACATCTTCAGAGTTCATCACTCAACGAAGATATGCTAAACTCTATAGAATCAGTAATCGATAAACGTCTTGATGAGTTAACACCACAACTAGTAAAAGAGATGGTACAAAAACTCATAAAAGAGCATCTTTCATGGCTTGTTGTATGGGGTGGTGTTTTTGGTGGACTTATAGGGTTAGTTAGTTCATTCGCTATATAAGCCTAAAATAGCTGTTTATAGAATAATTTAGCTTCAATTTTACAACAACTTTTTACAACAAATAGCCCTATATTTACTAAATATTGCTAATGTTGTAAAACTACTCATATATAATATTATTATATCTATCAGTAAGATATGTGAAGAAGAATGGTATCAAGAAATGACTTGGAGAGAATATCATTGCACCAATTATCCAATAAAATTGAATTTATTCAATCTCACATCTACTTCCATTTGAATATTACTATTTATACAAATATTTTTACAAAAAGATACGATTAAACTTTATAATCGACTCAAAATATGATACTATTATATTTATTAATCGACTCAAAGGGAAGATATGAGTTCACAAGAAGAAATCAAAAAATGGATATGGCAACATAATAATTATCCAAAATTTTATTATGACAAAGAAGTACTCTCTGTATTTATCAGTGAGATAGAATACTTGAGAGGAGTTCTTGATGGCTACTCAAAACTTTTTAACGAAGACGATATACGAAAGATAGAGATAGATAGACTCACAGATGAAGCGATAAATACATCTCTTATAGAGGGTGAAGTATTTGTAAGAGAGAGTGTTCGTTCATCTTTACAAAAAAGATTAGATAAAGAGTTTGATGCAAGAAGTGATAAGTATGCCTCCCCTTCAACTGATAGTCTGGTAGAGATACTTATAGATTGTAGTTTAAACAAAGAGCCTTTAACACTTGAGCGACTTCATGGCTGGCATAACTGTCTTTTTGAACATCAATACTCTAAACTACATAAAATCACGGTCGCTACTTTTAGAGAGAACGATGATATGGAAGTAATATCTGGTGCAATTGGACATGAAAAAGTACACTACCTCGCCCCTCCTGCTGCAAAAATAGATGAAGATATAAAAAAACTTTTTGCTTATTGTAATGATAATGAAGAACATATCTATATAAAAAGTGCTATCGCTCATTTATGGTTTGTTGTTATTCATCCTTACGAAGATGGAAACGGAAGAGTTGCAAGAGCAATCACAGACTATATCCTTACACAAGGGACGACATTTACTCAGTTTAAACTTTACTCTATATCTACAGCAATCAACAGTGATAGAAAAGCTTACTATGATATTTTAGATAAAACAACAAATCTTTTTAAAAATAGAGAGTTTAATATTACACCTTGGTTAGAGTGGCACCTTAGCACTCTAAAAGATGCCATGCAAAGTGGCTTGAAAAGTATAGAGTATCTTGTACAAAAAACAAAGTTTTGGGATAAGTATAGAGAGTATGCACTGGGTGCACGGCAGATAAAAGTTATAAATAGAATCTTAGATATAGGAAGTGAGAATTTTGAGGGTGGGATAAGCACTAAAAAGTATATTTCCCTTACAAAAGTAAGCAAAGCTACAGCAGTAAGAGATATATCTCATCTTGTGGAGTTAGGATGTATTAAGCAGATAGAAGGCAGTAGCGGTAGAAATATTAGATATAGATTAGATATTTAATACTCCTGAGATAGCCAAAATATGCTTATAGGGTTAGTTAGTTCTTTTTCACTACTTCTATGCTCACATCACCACCAACTACTAGAGACTCTCCAGCAACTATTTTTGCGCGTTTACGAAGTTCTACTTCTCCGTTTCTTGTTACGTAGCCATCAGCTACTATCATCTTTGCTTGAGCACCTGTGTCGACTAAATCTAAAACTTTTATTAGTTTAAAAAGTTCTATGTATTCATCTTGGAGTTCAAATTTCATTAGGCTCATATTTATCCCTTTATTTTTATAATCGTAATAGTATCATTTAAGTGCTATAATAGAGATTATGACAATAGGTTCAAACTCACTTTACGATATCGGTTCAAACTTTAGCATCAAACTCAACGATAAAGAAGTGCTTGTTTTAGAAGACGATCCTCTCTCAAAATCTCTGCATGACTCAAAAGAAGCCAAAAACGAAAAAAAATCCGAAGAAAAAAAAGCAGAAGAAGCGAAAAGAAGTAGTAATCCAGATGAGTTAAGTGAAGATGAAAAACGTCTTGTTAAAGACCTCGCTTCTCGTGATAGTGAAGTAAAAGCTCATGAAGCAGCCCACCAAGCAGCAGGTGGTGGTATGACGGGAGCAGCGACTTATACCTATCAGCAAGGACCAGATGGCAAGATGTATGCCATAGGAGGAGAAGTCTCTATCTCTACTCCCACAAGCTCAAATCCTGATGAGGCTATCAAAAATGCTAGAACAGTTATGGCATCGGCTATGGCTGCTGGAGACCCCTCAGCACAAGATTTTGCCGTTGCGGCATCTGCTAAGGTTATGGAGATGAAAGCACTTGCTCAAAAAGCTAAAGAGGCTCAGAGCAAGCAAGAGGGGCAAGAAGCTTACAAAAACGAAGCTATTACCCTAGATAAAGAAGTCGCCTAAAATCTTTTCACATACCCATGACAATAAGGCTTGTATCCCTTTTTATCATAATAATCTTGATGATACCCCTCTGCTGGATAAAACTCTTTTTTCTCTTTTATAGTTGTCGCTATCTCTAGTCCCTTTTCTTCTAAAAGGTTTATAAGTTTTTGTACAGTTTTTTTCTCTGTCTCATTTGAAACAAAAATAGCTGAGAGATACTGTGAGCCTATATCGGGACCTTGTCCGTTCATCTGAGTTGGGTCATGTATCTCAAAAAAGAGTCTAGCAATCTTTTCATAACTCACTTTGTTAGCATCATAGACGACTTCGACAACTTCTAAGTGTCCGCTTTTTCCACTACTCACATCTTTATAACTTGGGTTTTTAACATGCCCACCCATATAGCCAGAGACAACACTTTTCACACCATCTTCTTTTTCAAGATAGTACTCAACACCCCAGAAACAACCACCTGCGAAGTAAGCCTTCTGTAAAGACTCTGCCTTGTGTTTTTCAAAATTTAGTGAGATAGAGTTTACACAGTAACGAGTATTTTTTTGTGTTAAGCCCTCTCCTTCAAAAACATGTCCTAAATGAGCCCCACACTGAGAACAAACTATCTCTACTCTTCTTCCATCTGCATCAGGGACTCTTTTTATAGCACCCTTTATGGCATCATCAAAACTAGGCCACCCACATGAACTATCAAACTTATCAGAAGAGGTATAAAGAGGTGCATTACAGTGTTTACAAAGGTAGGTTCCATCTTCTTTATACTTATAGTATTTTCCACTAAATGGTCTCTCTGTCGCCTTGTCAATGATAACAGAAGCCTCTTTATCACTGAGCTCATTGAGCTGTAGAACTGGGAGTTCCTTTTGTTGAGTTAGAAGAAGGGAGCTGGCTATAAGCGAGGCAACAAGAAAGCTTAAGAGTATTAAATTTTTTAACATATTATTTCCTTTAAAATGATAAAAGGATTGTACCTTAACTCCGTGTAGTCCTTGTGTAGTGTTTTGTAAGAAAGTTATTAAGTTGGTTAGCAAACTGTTCTGCATCTTTAGGACCAAATGGCTTTGGTCCAGAGGTGATCTCCCCACTCTCTCGTATGCTCTGCATAAGATTTCTCATCGCTAGATACTGTTTAATATTATCGACACTATAGAGTTCACCTCGGTGATCTATAGCATGTGCATTTTTTGTGATAACTCTATCTGCAAGAGGAATATCTGCTGTTATGACTAAGTCACCCTCTTTTATAAGTTCAACGATTCTATCATCAGCCTCGTCTGCACCTGCATCTACTACTATGTAAGTAATCAGTGTTGATTTACCAATGTTTACCTTTTTATTTGCCAAAACAAAAGTCTCTATTTTAAGTCGCTCTATTGCACGAAACAAAATCGGTTTTAGAAGGTTTGGAAAGGCATCGGCATCTACATATAGTTTAAGCATCAATAAGCTCCATTTTTTTAACTCTTGAGAGTTTTTTGATAAGATATTCTCTTTTAGAAGCACTACTTCTGTCTTCACTATCTTCGCTATATACAAGTGTGACAGGTCGTCTTAACTTTGTATACTTTGCACCTTTATCAGAGCCATTATGCTCCTCTACCCTGCGTTTTATATCAGTTGTTATACCTGTATAGAGTGTATCATCACTGCATTTGACTATGTAAACAAAGTAGGACATTCAACTCTCCGAAAAGTTTTTTTACTATAATACACAAATAAGGATATATTTTGGCATTTAATCTCAAAGATACACTCGTAATTGGCATCTCAGCAACAGCTCTTTTAAATCTCACAGAGGCAGATAAACTCTTCAAAGAAGAGTTTAAAAAAAACCCTCACACTGCGATAGAAATATATAGAAAGTTTATGCTTAAAACAGAAGATGAAATACTTGAAACAGGTATTGGTTATCCACTTGTAAGCTCTCTTCTCAAACTCAATAGATTTCAAAAAGAGGGAGAGGCTCCTTTGGTTGAAGTTGTAGTTATGTCAAGAAACTCGCCAGATACAGGAGTGAGAGTTCTCAACACTATTCGTAAACTTGGTCTCAATGTCACTCGCTCTGCGTTTACAGCAGGAGAATCAAGTGCTGATTATCTTGAAGCCTTTGATGTAGATCTTTTTCTCACAACAAATGAAGAGGATGCTCAAAAAGTAATAGATACCGGTGTTTGTGCCTCAGCAGTCTTAAACACACCCCCTGAGTACAAATGTGATATTTCTGATGACCAAGTTAGAATTGCCTTTGATGGAGATGCCGTTCTTTTCGATGAGAGTAGCGAACTGGTTTATAAAGAACACGGCATTGAAGCTTTTCACTCTAACGAAGAATTATCACAGAACATACCGATGAATGAGGGTCCCTTTGCTGCGTTTTTGAAAAAACTTGCAAGACTTCAAGAGAGACTTCCTATGAAAACAGAGTTTTCTCCAGTTCGTATCGCCATTGTTACAGCAAGAAATGCTCCCTCTGACTTAAGAGTTATAAAGACACTACGACACTGGGGAGTTTATGTAGATGAAGCTTTTTTCTTAGGTGGTATAGAGAAAAGTAAAATCCTAAAATCCTTTCGTGCACACATCTTCTTTGATGATCAGGATGTTCATCTCAAGGATTCATCTTTAGTTGTTCCATCTGGAAAAGTTCTCTATCCATCAAACTCAAAACTCAATAAACATGTGTAAGAATGTAACAAACTATAAGTAATTGTAATTAGTTATTGTAAATAATTAAAAGTTATATTATAATAGGGGATAATATTATCACAAAATAATTATATTTTTTTGATATAGGGCATAAGTATGAATCAACATAAAATAATAATCGTAGAAGATGATGAAATCACATCATTGAATTTAAATATGTCACTTCAAAAGCATGGCTACAGTGTAGTTGCTGTTTGTGACAATGCAACTTTAGCGAAGCATAAGATTAGTACACATAATCCAGATATCGTTATCATCGACATTTCACTCCAAGAGAGTAATGACGGTATCGAACTTGCAAAAACGATAAAGAAAAAGCACAACATACCATTTATCTATCTCACGTCATATAGTGATGATGATATTATTGCCCAAGCAAAACAGACAGAACCCTATGGCTATATAGTAAAACCATTTGACCCAGGTTCACTTCATGCAACTATCCAAATGGCACTCTTTAAATTTGAAATGGAAAATGAGAGAAAGGAAGATATTGATTCACTCAAGGTTGATAAACTCAACCTAGAGAAGCTTCTATACTCTAAGCGTGCTTCTGATAAACCTATCGTTCCTTTTGGGGATAATTATCATTTAGATATTAGTATTTGTGAGACTTTTTACAAGGGTAAAAAGATTAAACTTACGAAAAAAGAGAATGCTTTTTTAAGACTTCTTGTTGCACAACTCGGTCTTGTTGTAAGTTTTGAGCAAGCGATGAACTATGTTTGGGATGAGAGTGGTGCTACTGAAAACAGTGTAAGAACTCTTGTTTGGAGACTGAGAAATAAACTAGAAACAGATATCATCAAAAATGCTTCTGGTATAGGTTACTACATAGAAGAGTAAACTTTTTTAAAGAAGATAACTAAACTATTTTTATCTTCTGTATCGTTTCTAACATCTGCTCATACACTTCTTCATACTCATACTTACTATCTTCGACCTTGGCCATCTGTTCCATCTCACTAGAATTATCCTGCAAAGATTTTATTCTAAAATTACCACTTGAACCTTTTATGGAGTGTGCTTTTAAGGCAATAGCGTGAAAATCTTTTACCTTAATAGCATTGCGTAGTTCAGGCATAATAATTTTCATCTTAGAGATGAAAAGCTTTAATAGCATTATTAGCTCATCATCACTAAGCATTAACTCTTTTCTCAGTTTTTCAGGATCAAGTCCTTGTATTTCATTTTGATGTATTTTTGAAATCTCTTCTCTTACTACAACAGAAGTATCAAACTTCAAGTATGACACAAAAACTTTTTCTAGTTCCTTTAGGATTATAGGTTTTCCCAAAAAGGCATCAAAACCGCTAAGAAGGTCTCTCTCTTTTGCACCTTTGATAACATTTGCAGTTAGTGCTGAGATAGGTGTATGACTCAAGCCATTGCGCTCTTCATAGTCTATGATTCTCATAACTGACTCATTACCATTCATTACTGGCATCTGTTCATCCATGAGGATTAAATCATACTTATTTAGCTTATAAAGCTCTAATGCGACTAGACCATTTTGTGCTAAATCAAATGTCAAACCATATTTTTTAAGAATAATCTGAATCAGTTCTTGATTTGCTTCATTGTCTTCTGCAACTAAGATGTGCCCCTTAAACCTTTGAGCCACTACCCTTTCGTACTCTGAATGCTTTACAGGATGAAGTAGTTCATAAAAAACATGATGAATTTTGGAACAGTAAAGAGGGAAACTCATTCTGTTGATATGTTTATTAGTATCATAATCATCATACTCTCTACTCATAAGAGCAACATACTTTTTATCACTAGAGAGCATTTTTTTTATAATCTCATTTGAAATATTTTCATGAACAAAAATACCGACATCAAAATCACCATCAAAATTATCAACAACTTCAATATCCATCTGAAAAATCTGTGCATAAGTTATAAAGGAGTCATGTTTATAAGTCAGCTCTTTATCTTTTGCATATATATGCATTTTTAATCTTTGGTACTCTTCTATATCTTCAAAAACTTGAAACTTTTTCGTATGTACTGCTATAGGGACTTGCATAACAAAGCGACTACCCTCTCCCACTACAGAAGTAACACTTACACTCCCTTTCATAAGTTCTGCTAGTTGGTGGCAGATAGAGAGACCAAGTCCTGTTCCGTCACTATTTTTATGAACACTGTATTGTGCTTGTACAAAGGCTGTAAAGATTTTTTCTATATCTTTATTTGAAATCCCTATTCCACTATCTGTTACACTTATCTCTAAAATACCATTGTCATAATTCGCTTCTATTTTAATCACACCACTCTCTGGAGTGAACTTAATTGCATTACTTAAAAAGTTGGATAAAATTTGTTTTATTCTAAGTGCGTCTCCATGAAGTTCTATAGGTATAAGTGGGTCTATAAAAGATGTTATTGTGATGTCTTTGGAGTTTGCTTGTGCGACAAAAAGTTCCATAGTGTGACTTAACTCTTCGTGTAGAAAAAAGACCTTTGGATCTATTGTAAACTCTCCACTTCGGAGTTTTGAGAAGTCCAAAATATCGTTAATAATACTTAAAAGATTTTCTCCACTACTTAAAATAATGTCAAGATAATTTCTATGTTTTTTACTAATATCTTCGTCAATGAGGAGATTAACAAAACCTAAAATAGCATTAAGTGGTGTTCTGATTTCATGAGACATATTAGATAAAAAGTACTCTTTTGCTTGACTCGCTTTAAGAGCATCTTGTCTTGCATCAATAAGATTTTGAAAAATTGTATCAGTGTAATACTTCAAGATTCCCTTGAAGTTTTTATCAAAAAGATAAGATATTTCATCATATAAATCTTTAGAATTTATCTTTGCATCATAAGAGAAGTCAACCATAGAACGTCTAAAATGACTACATATTTCAAACAACTCTTCGGCACTTATCTCTCGGTGTTTGAGATAGACCATTAGCTCCTGCATAACAGGGCAATTTCCTATCTCTACCTTACCTGCGATAACACCTAAGAAGTAATCAAAGACACCACCCGCATAGTTATCAATAAAATACTTTTCATCAATCATATGAAGCTCTAAAATATTTTTTGGATCGCTATAGGAAACCCACTGCTTTAAGATTAAAGCCTTGTTTTGAATAAAGACATCTTGTGCTTGTGTTAAACTAGGTAAAATCTCTTTCATATTTTAACTCAACTAACTCATCACAAAATATGAAAGACTCATAAGTAATGTAAGTTTTATAATCGATATAGCCGCAGTTCCAACTATGTTTCCGAGTTGGCAACTTGAACAAGATGTATATAACTTTCCTTCATACTGAGCATAGAAAAAATAAATTATGTTAAGGGCTAAAACACCATAAGAAGTATACAGTTGGTACTCCCATAAGAGTGTAGCCGTCTCTTTAGATACTACAAATGAAGATATTAAAACTAGTACCATAGCTATCATAACAAAGGTAATCACTTTTAAAATAATATCTCTTTTAAAAGTTGTAGGACAACTCTCTGGCACTGACACATCAGAGCCAAATTCTAGTTTTGTTTCAAACTTTGCTTTTTCATCATCACTCAATTTTTGTAAAAATGTAGCACCAAATGTATAGTCAATTTTTCTCTGAATGAGTGCACTTTTACTGCCCTCAGCCTTTAAGGAAAGGTTATTTCCATCTCTATCTTGGTAAATCAAACTAATTTTATCATGACGTCTAACTTCTGCACTTAGTCCTGGGAAGTAAGCAGTTTTCTCACTTGCAGTAATTTTACCATCAGTACTTAAAACTCTTGGATTTAAAAGTTCTAGATATGTACCATCATCATTTTTTATCACGATAACATTATAATAACTTCCAATTTGAAACGCAGCTAGACCTTCTAAGTCATTTGCTTGAATCGTGTCTCGCATATCATCAATTAATGAAACAATATTTGCGTTAAATACTCTTACATCTACTGCAAATTCTACACTTGGGGGAGTTGGATACGTTATAAGCTCTTTAATCACTTGAAATATCCTCTTAAAAAATTAGTTTGATTTTGTTCGTTGAAGAGGACTCTCACAAGGAGAGTCCATAAAATTAGTGACTTTTACTCACAACTACCAGCATTTTAATATTGATTATTAAAAATCTGATTGCTTGCCAAATTAGACAAGTTCTCATTTTCTTAGCAAATGATCCAGGAATCATAGTCAAGTTAAAATTTTCTGTTTTACCGAAATTTACTTCTTCTTTTTTCATGTTTGTTCCTTTTTACTTTCTATTCAGGGATTAGTGTCCAACCTGGACTTAGTTTAGCTTTATAGATAAACAAGTGATGAAGGATATGTTTAATCCAGTGTCCAGCAAGACCAATCTCACCAAATGTATAATCTGTATCACGACCAGTTCCTGGGTACTTTTCATAATCTGGAACAACAGGGTAAACAGTCATAGCAGCAGCAGTACCACTAAATACACCTTTACCAGCAGAAGCAACACATGCTGCACCCATTTCAGCCATTGACGCTTCATGTAAATGAGCACCATCACCTTTTTGGATTAAATCACATACTGAATGTGCTACAGCCTTACCGATGATACCTGAAGGCATACCAGTTCTTGGTGGTGTAGGGTTAATTGGAGTTCCGTTTGGAGAACTCATTGGCTTAGAAATAATATGTGGTGGTGCAAAAGCAATACCACAAGCAAACATATTTGAGTATGTTGGATTTTGGTAAGTTTTAGGCCAATCAGAAGCTTTCCAGTTCTCATAAGCACCAGCACCATAGTTTGCATCAACTTTCATAAATCCATTTGGAGCAAAAACAGTATCAGTAATGTCAGCACCGTCTTTAGCATAAGCTTTAAGACCAACACCAGCAAATGGAGGGATAAGCATAGAGAAATCAAAAGGCTCTTTACCTGTACTTCCATCAAGAAGCTCATAATCAATTGAACCTTTCTCAACTTTAGAAACGTGTGCACCAATCATCCACTCTACATCTCTTTCAGCGAATAGTGACTCAGCAAATAGTTTAGAACTAACTACATAACCACCAACTTTCATATGAAGTCCGCCCATACCGAAGTCACCTAAGAAAGACTCGTTAGAGATCCACTTGATGTCTGCCATATCACGAACGCCAGCCTTGTTTAGCTCATGCTCAATGTTGAAGATGTACTCAAACGCAGCACCTTGACACGTACACATACCGTGACCAGTTCCGATTAAGAACTTTTGACGAGTACCAGCTTTCATAGCTTCTATACACTTGTTAAGTTCGTGTGCAGCATGCTCAGCATGATCAGCAGTACAAACAGAAACAGTATGCTCACCAAGCTCACTACCAATTCCTAAACCTTCAGTTGCACCGAAGTTTAGTTTTGGTCCTGTTGCATTGATTACATAATCGTATTCAATATTTTCAGTTTGACCAGCATTCTCAGAACCTGTAAACTCAACAGTAACAAATGCTTTATCGCTTGAGTCATTACCTTCAGGATTTAAAGAAACTGCTTTTGCTTGCTTGTATGTAATACCAGCTTTTGCATATACAGGTGCTAAATCAAAAGTAACATCCTCTTTAGTCATTTGACCAACACCAACCCATATGTTTGATGGAATCCAGTTCCATTTTGCATTTGGAGTAACTACTACAACTTCATGAGCTGAACCTAACCATTTTGCCGCGAAAGTAGCTGCAGTATGACCTGAAACTCCCCCACCTAAAACAACTAATCTTGCCATATATATATCCTCTATTTAGTTATAGAAAAACTTTATCACAAGAGTATCACAAACATATCACATATAATTATAAGTTAAAAAATGATTATTATTCGGGAGAGTTATATGTAATACAAAGCCCTGTTTTAAGGGCTTAACTTAGTATATAAAATTTATTTCTTGTTAATTTTTAAGATTTTACTGATTATCTCAAAAGAATTTTTTGAGAGCTCTTGTGTAGAAATGATACGCTCAAGCTCTACTTTCATAAGAGTCTGACTTATATCATTCATCTTATTATAAATTTTAAAAGCACCACATAGCCCTGAAGCCATCTGAGGATTGATTTTATCTATCTTAATTATCTTGTTCGCTACAAAACTATATCCAGCACCATCTTTTGAATGAAAGTGCTTATAGTTCCTAGCAAAAACACCCACTAAAGAGCGAACAAGGTTTGGAACTTTTTCATCATACACCTCATCATTTTGTAAGGCTACTACTCTTTGAAGTGTTCCTTCTCTATCTGATGCAGCTAAGATTGAGAAATACTTATTCATGACAAGAGTCTCATTTTTATACTTTGCATAGAAATCACGGAGTGCTACTTGTGCAAATGTAGGATGAGTGTTTTCTAGTATATCAAGAGCGACTACTCTATCCGTCATTGTCAAAGACTCCTCGTACTGCGTTTTTGCTAAAAGAGTAATATCTTGAGACTCTAAACTACTAAGAGCTCTTAATACTCTGTTTTTGATAGCACGTTGAGACATACTCAAGGCATCAAGTTCTACAGATTTTGCAAAATGGTTCTGAGTATATATGTTTAGTAACTTTTCTTTAAAAACTGTGGCTAAACGCAGGCTTAGTTCTTCTTTTGCTTTATAGATAGGTTCAAAATCAACAATAGACATTCTCTGCATAAGTGTAGAGACAGATGGAAGCTCCAGAAGAAGTGCCTTATATGATAGGTCAATATCTAAATCAAGAAGGTGCCCATAAGCTTCTATATACTCTTCATTTAAATCCTCGTTTCTCATAAGTGCTTCTATAGTTTCTATAGCGAAGCTTTGTGCTGCTTCGTACTTCACAAAACTATTTGTATCGTGTTTCATCAAAAAAGAGAAATTAGAATGTTCTTCTTCTATAATAATAGGAGCGCAAAAGTCTCTATTTATAGAGAGAGTAGGTTTTGTGCTAAGTCCTTCAAAACTAAACTCCTCTAGCTCTTTACTTATGAGCAATGTTTTTTCAAGCAGCTCAATTCCATTTTCATCTAAAAGAGCCATTTTGAGAGGATAAAAATATACCTGCTGCGTTTTACCTGATACGGTATCTGGAATTATCTGTTTTAATGATAATGTAAAAACCCCATTGTTATAACTCTCTTTTACTTCTAGTTTTGGTGTTCCTGACTGATGGTACCAGAGTTTAAACGCAGACAAGTCTACTCCACTTGCCTCACTCATCGCCCATAAAAAGTCCTCTGTAGTAACTGCCTGTCCATCAAAAGTTTCAAAGTACAAGTCAGTTGCCTTTCTATAATTTTCTTCACCTAAAAGAGTATGTATCATTCTTATGACTTCAGCACCCTTCTCATACACAGTAGAAGTATAAAAGTTATTCATTGATATGTAAGACTTTGGCTGAATAGGATGTGCAGTAGGAGAAGCATCTTCAACAAACTGTCTCTCTCTGAGTGCTTTTACATCTTCTATGCGTTGTACTTCTGATGAGTTTAAGTCAG
>Ga0256824_10000700_pt1 | contig 12981 bp, 13 predicted proteins | sample CV67metaG_FD_191570 | JGI IMG/M metagenome (GOLD analysis project Ga0256824, IMG submission 191570) | Hydrothermal vent microbial communities from East Pacific Rise, Pacific Ocean - CV67 | ecosystem: Environmental > Aquatic > Marine > Hydrothermal vents | place: Pacific Ocean: East Pacific Rise...
ATAATAACTCTACAGACAATACCTCAATCATCGCCAAAGAGAATGGTGCTATTGTTAAAAAAGAGTATCGGCAAGGTAAGGGAAATGTGGTTCGGTCAATGTTTCGTGATATAGATGCTGATGTTTATGTTATGATTGATGGTGATGATACTTATCCTGCCAATTTTGTACATGATATTATTGCCCCTATACTTGATAATAGTGCCGATATGGTTATTGGAGATAGACACAGTAATGGAACATATAAAGATGAAAATAAAAGAGCATTACATAATTTTGGAAATAATTTAGTTAAATGTTTAATCAATACTATTTTTAAATCAGATTTAAAAGATATTATGACTGGATATAGAGTATTTAATAAAAAATTTGTTAAAAATATGCCAATAAATAGCAGTGGATTTGAAATAGAAACAGAGATGACTTTACATACATTAGATAAGAAATTTTTAATTAAAGAGATTCCTATAGAATATAGAGATAGACCAGAAGGAAGTTACTCTAAATTAAATACATATAGTGATGGTATGAAGGTATTGAAAACAATATTATGGGTTTTTAAAGATTATAAACCATTAGCTTTTTTCTCATTATTTTCATTAATGTTTTTTATCTTTGGATTAGTAGCAGGACTTCCTGTTATCATAGAATTTTATAATACATCATCAGTTTTAAAGATACCATCTGCTATTTTAGCAGTAGGATTAATGATAGTTTCAATGTTATCTTTATTTAGTGGTTTTATTTTGGATACTATTGTCAAACAGCATAGAGAAGATTATAATTTACAATTAATGAGATGGCTTAATTTGGAGCAAAAGAGATGAAAACTTTACTTTTAACAGGTGCTAATGGATTTGTAGGTAAATACTTTATAGATAAATATAATACTAAATATATAATTAAAACTTTTTCTTTTAGAAATGATAATTTTGATTTGTTAGATTTATGTAAAATTGACATTGTAGTTCATTTATCTGCATTAGTTCATCAGATGGATGGGGCTGTAAAAGATGAATATGAAAATATTAATGTAAAGCAAACGATAGCTTTAGCCAAAAAATCTAAAGATAATGGAGTAGGGCATTTTTTATTTATGAGTAGTATAAAAGTGTATGGAGAAGAGACAGATATAGCTTATACAGAAGATACAAAATGTAATCCTCAAGATGAATATGGAAAAAGTAAGTTAAAAGCAGAAGTATTATTGAAAGCTTTAGAAGATAATAAATTTAAAATTTCAATTATAAGAACACCTATTGTTTATGGATATGGTGTGAAAGCTAATATTGAGAATTTAGTTAAATTGGTTAAAAATATTTCTATTTTACCATTTGGAAATATAGATAATAAAAGAAGTATGATTTATATAGGAAATTTATCGTACCTTATAAATAAAATTTTAGTTATGGAAAAATCTGGTATTTTTTTAGCAAGTGATGATGATGTGTTTAGTAGTGCTGAATTTATGAAATTAATAGCTAATAGTTTAAATAAAAATTTATATTTAATTAAATTACCATTTTTTAAAGAACTATTAAATATTGTTAAACCATCTTATTATAAAAGACTTTATAAAAGTTTGGAAGTAAATAATGATAAAACAAAAAAGATTTTAAATCTTAAAAATCCATATACTTCTAAAAAAGGTATAGAATTTATGATAAAAGGTGAATAATGATTTATATAATAATATTTCTTTTTTCCTTTTTCTTAACATACCTCATAAAAAACTATGCCATAAAAAAATCATTGGTAGATATACCAAATGACAGAAGTTCACATACAACCCCAACACCTCATGGTGGAGGTATTGCTATTGCTATTAGTTGGTTTTTAGGAATCACTTATCTATTTTATTTTAAGGATATAGATAGTTCTCTATATTATTCATTGATGGTAGGGGTTATTATCTCTATTATCTCTTATCTTGATGACTTATTTGAACTTAGTGCTAAACTCCGTCTTTTAGTTCAATCTTTTGTTGCTATATTAGGTTTATATTTTATTGGTGGTTTAGATAATGTTGATTTTGGATTATTTAGTATCTCAAACCAAATTTCAACAACACTTTTTGCTTTTTTTATGGTTATTTGGTTTATAAACCTTTATAATTTTTTAGATGGAATCGATGGCTATGCTGGTAGTGAGGCTATTTTTTTAGGTTTGGCTGGATTTATACTTTTTCATGATTCTCTATTTTTAGTTTTAGTTTTTTCAGTTTTAGGGTTTTTAGTTTGGAACTGGCATAAAGCAAAGATTTTTATGGGTGATGTTGGTAGTACACTTCTAGGTTATAATATAGCTATATTTACTATATATTATGCCAACCAAGATTCAATGAATCTTTGGGTTTGGATTATTTTATTTGGAGTTTTTTGGTTTGATGCTACTTTAACACTTTTTAGAAGATATAAAAATGGTGAAAAGCTAAGTCAAGCTCATAGAAAACATACTTACCAAAGAGCAGTTCAGAGTGGGCTTACCCATGGTAAAGTTGTAATCTATTCTATTTTTATAAATATGATATTATTAGTATCTGTTTATTTTATTTCAAATGTGTTTATTGTATTTTTCATAGCTATATCTTTACTTTATAGTTGTATAAGATATATTGATACTAAAAAAGGATTTTAAAATGTGTATGGTTGTAAAAGAAAAATACATAGACCCATTTACAGATTTTGGGTTTAAATGGTTGTTTGGTAATGAAAAACATAAAAATATACTTATAAAATTTTTAAATGATTTAATAGATGATTTAGAAGTACCTATTATTTCAATAGAGTATAGAAATTTAGAGAAATTAGGTTTAAATATAGTAGATAGAAAAGCAATATTTGACATATATTGTACAGATAAGAACAATAATCATTTTATAGTTGAATTACAAAGAAGTAAACAAAAATATTTTAAAGATAGAAGTATATACTATACATCATTTCCTATTCAACAACAAGCAGAAAAAGGTGATTGGAATTATCGTCTTGATAAAATTTACTTTATCGCATTATTGGAATTTAATATGGATGATGATGAAAATTATATAAAAAAAGTTTCTCTTCATGATGAATATACAAATAAAAAGTTTTATGATAATTTAGTTTATTACTATATAGAAACTAAAAAATTTAAAAAAAGAGAATCTGAATTATCTAGTCAATTAGATTATTGGTTATATATACTAAATAATTTAGTAGATTTAACAGATATACCTCAAAAAGTAAAAGATGATGAAGCTATAAAAGAGTTTTTTGATACAGCAGAGTTTTTGAAACTCTCAAAAGATGAACAGTTCGCTTACCAACAAGATTTAAAAGCAAGATTAGATTATATAAATGTGATGAGGTATGCTAAAGAGGAAGCTAATAGAATAGGTATGGAAGAGGGTATAGAAAAAGGTATAGAAAAAAGTAAAATAACAATAGCTAAGAATCTTTTAGATATTTTAGATGATGAGACCATCTCAATAAAAACAGATTTATCTGTCGAAGTTATTAAAAGTTTAAGAAGATAGAATAATTATTTGTGTACAATATAGTAATTTACAAAAAAGGATTTTAAGATGAAAATATTAGTTAGTTTAGTTTTATCGTTTGGTTTATTATTTAGTTCACTAGATATCAATACCGCAAATGAAAAAGAGTTCACATCTTTAAAGGGTATAGGTATGAGTAAAGCAAAAATAATTGTTGAGTATAGAAAAGGACATTGCTTTAAAACTCTGGAAGAACTTGCTAATGTTAAAGGGATAGGTTTAAAAACTATTGAAAAAAATAGAGAAAATCTAACTGCTAGTAAGTGTAAATAATTTTTATGTATAAATTATTTTTTATCTCATTACTTTTTATAAGTTCATTGTTGGCTATGCCTCCAAATGATTATATTGATGTTTCATTTTCAAAAATAACTGGTAAATACTATAAGGGTGGAGTAGATAATAAAATAATTAAAGATATATCTAAAGCTAGAGTATCTCTAAAAATAGCTATGTATTATTTAACAAATAAACATATAGCAAATGCTCTAATTAAAGCTCATAATAGAGGGCTAGAGATAGAAATTCTTACTGATGATAAAAAGAAAAATGCTAAACAGTATAAAAGATTATTAAATGCTGGTATAAAAGTTCATAACGATAACAACTCAAAAGCTATAATGCACAATAAAATATTGATTATAGATTCAGAACTTGTTTGGATTAGTTCAGCTAATTATACAGTTTATTCATTTTATAGAAACTATGATAATTTTCTTAGGATAAGTGATATAGAGATAGCTAAATATTATAGTGAAAAATTTAATAAAATATATAGAAATAGTTTAGATAAACAAGAAAGATTTATATCTAAAGATAAGTTAGTTGAAATTTATTTTTCACCAGATAATAATTTTGAGAAAAGAGTTATATCTTTAATAAATAATGCTAAAGATTCTATAAACTTTTTAGCATTCGCATTTACAAATTCTAAAATAGCAGATGCTTTAGTTTTAGCAAAAGATAGAGGTGTAGTAGTTAGTGGTGTATTTGATAAAGCTCAAAATTCTTATCAGAAATATTCAAAATATAAATATCTTAAAAATAAGAATCTTGATGTTAAACTAGATAAAAATAAGTTTAAATTACATAGTAAAGTTATTATTGTAGATGAAAAAGTTGTAGTAACTGGTTCATACAATTTTACTAAAAAAGCTAACAATAAAAATGCTGAAAACTCTATTGTTATTTTTGATGAAGATATAGCAAAAAAATATATAGATAATTTTAATGAAATTTATAATAAAAAATAGGTATAAATGATTTTTGATAAAAGAATTTTAAACTTTTTAGTTATTATAATTTTTACTATAATAACTTTTTTATGGACATTTTCTATATTTCATATTCCATTTAATTTAGAAATAGTTCTTAGTGTAATTCTTATTCGTATGTTAATATCTAGATTTTTATATAATGACTATTCACAATCTTGGTCAAAAGCATCTCCTAAAACATTTCTTATTAAAAGTTCTATTTATATAGTTGCTTTTTTAATTTATCTACCTTTATTTTATGGAAAAATCACTATCTCTTTTATGGCTTCTGAACTATTTACTTATCTTTTTAGTATAAATTTTGTTATGTACTTTTATGCTTATATTATAAATAAAAGTGATACTAAAAAAACAAAAACTGTAATTATTTATGGTGCTGGAAAAGCTGGGGTAAAACTAGAATCTGAATTTAGTAAAACATCTTATGAGGTTAAATACTTTATTGATGATGATGAAATCATACAAAATAGGTCTATAGATTCTATTAAAGTTTTATCTAGAGAAAAATTAAAAAATAGTTTTAAATATAAGTTTGATTTACTTGTTATAGCTATGCCATCTGCCTCAAAAGATGCTACAAAAGAGATATATAATGATTTAAATGACTACTTTAAAGATATAAAGATTCTCCCATCTATAAGTGAGATTCTAAATAGTAAAAATCTATCAAACCAATTAAAAGATATTTCAGTTGAAGATTTATTGGCAAGAAATCCAAAAGATTTAGATAAAGATAAAATATCATCTTTCATAGAAAATAAAGTGGTGTTAATCACTGGAGCAGGTGGTAGTATAGGTAGTGAACTTGTTCGTCAAGTTGTTTATTTTAAAGCAAAGCAGATTATTGTACTTGACCATAGTGAATTTAATTTGTATCAGATAGAACAAGAGATAGGTAGTGATAAAATCATTCCCATTATGCAATCAGTTGTTAATTTTGATGATTTGGAGAAAACATTTAGTAAATTTACTCCAGAAATTGTGATTCATGCTGCTGCTTACAAACATGTTCCATTAGTTGAATCAAATATTGATGAAGCAATAAAAAATAATGTTATTGGTACAAAAAATGTTATTGATATATCTATAAAATATAAAGTAGATAAATTAGTTCTTATCTCAACAGATAAAGCTGTTCGACCAACAAATGTTATGGGTACAACAAAAAGAATTTGTGAACTTTATGCTCAAAATTCAAATGGGCAAGGAACAGATATTGTAGCTGTTAGATTTGGTAATGTTTTAGGAAGTAGTGGAAGTGTAATTCCTAAGTTTAAAGCACAAATAGAAAATTCACAAGATATAACTGTAACTCATCCAGATATAACAAGATACTTTATGTTAATCCCAGAAGCTTGTGAGTTAGTTCTTCAAGCTGGAGCTATTGGAACTGGTGGAGAGATATTTATACTTGATATGGGTGAACCTATAAAGATAGTAGATTTAGCAAAAAAGATGATAGAATTAAGTGGAAGAGATACTATTAAGATAGTATTTACTGGTTTGAGAGCAGGGGAAAAACTATATGAAGAGTTACTTTTAGATGATAGTGATTGTAAAACTGATTATGATTCTATTACAGTAGCAAAACCTACAAAATATGATATAGTTAAATTAAATAAAGATATAAATGAACTTCTTTGTTGTAAAGATAAAATAAAGCAGTTGAAAAAGATAGTTCCAGAATTTAACCATCAGTTAAATATTTAAAGTATTAGTTATAAGCTCATTTAAGAGCTTATAAGTTTTATATCATTATACCTTTTATCATATAAAATAATATAGCAGATAGTGTAGCAGCAGCAGGAACTGTAATTACCCATGCAGCAATAATTTTTTTGATAGCATCCCTTTTAACATACTCAACTTTTTTAGTTTGTTTAATATGCTTTTTAGTCTCTTTAATAGATTTTTCTTCTTCAGCTATAAGTTTATAAAGCTCAACGATTCTATTGTATTGAGCTTCTACTTTAGTATCTTTAGCTTCTAACGTTTTTAATTCAGACTTATAAGCATTTAGAGTTTTCTTTTCATCCTTTATACTTAACATATCTTCTTCAATAGTTGATTGAGTATCATTTAAGTGTAAATATTCTCTTAAAAAACCAACACCAAAAACACCACCAATAGCAATATGAGTAGAACTAACAGGAAGACCAAGTTGAGAAGCAATAATAACTGTAATAGAAGCAGCCATAGCAATAGAGAAAGCTCTAATTTGGTCAAGTTCTGTAATCTCACTACCAACAGTTTTAATAAGCTTAGGTCCATAAAGAGCAAGACCCAGAGCAATACCTAAAGCACCAACACCCATAACCCATAGAGGTATAGAAGCTTTAGATGAAATTCCACCATTTACAACAGCATCATTAATAGCAGCTAATGGTCCAATAGCATTAGCAACATCATTAGCACCATGGGCAAAACTTAGTAGTGCCGCGGCAAAAATAAGAGGAATAGTAAATAGAGTATTTACAGAATCTTTTGTATTTTCTAATTTTGTATTATCTTTAGATAGTTTAGCCTTTAAAATTATAAAAACCATAATAGCAGTTATAAAACCTAAAATAAGTGCAGTTAAAAGTGTTGGTTTTTTACTCATTTCAATAGCTACAAAAGGAATCATATTTAAAATATCAACAACTTGTGGCCAGATTTTTTTAAGACCTTTTAGTGTTAAGTAAGTTACAAATGCCCATGACATTAAAGCTACAAAAACTGGTACATACTTTTTAGCAGCTTCAACTTTATCATCTTTAAAGACTATAGATTTTTTTATTGCAAAAAGAAAAGCAGCAGCAATTACCCCACCAAGAACAGGAGATATAACCCATGAAGCAACAATTTTACCCATTGTTCCCCAAGAAACAATACTAAATCCAGCAGCAGCAATTCCAGCACCCATAACACCACCAACAATAGAGTGAGTAGTTGAAACTGGAGCTTTCATCATAGTAGCGAAGTTTAACCATAAAGCAGCAGCTAAAAGAGCAGCCATCATAGCCCATATAAAAGGGTCAGCATTACCACCAAAAGCAGATATATCTATGATTCCTTTTTTAATTGTTTTTACAACTTCACCACCAGCTATTAAAGCACCACCAGCTTCAAAAACAGCAGCAATTACAATAGCAGTTGTAAGAGTAAGTGCTTTAGAACCAACAGCTGGACCAACATTATTTGCTACATCATTAGCACCAATATTCATAGCCATATAAGCACCAATTAGTGCTGCAACTGCTAAGAACATATTGTTTGGAACACCACCATTACTAACAAAACTATATGTTAGAACAGCTATCATAAAAAATAGTGCCATACCAAGTCTTGTAAAATCAGTACCACTTTTTTTAAGTGCTTCTTCTTCAAGCTTTTTCATTGTTTGAATCTCCATCTATCTCCCCTTTATTTTAAATATGCTTTTATAATTTCAACTCTTGTTAAAGGTTTATCTCTTCTATCTGTTTTTACACTATTTAGTTTTTTAAGTGTTTCTAAAGATTCTGGAGTTATTTGCCCAAAAATAGTATGTCTACCATTTAACCAAGGAGTTCTAGCTGTTGTTATAAAAAATTGGCTACCATTAGTATTTCTACCAGCATTTGCCATAGCTAAAACACCAATTTTATTAAATGTTTTATTTTTAAATTCATCGTTAAATGGTTTTCCCCATATAGATTCACCACCTCTACCGCTTTCAGTTGGGTCACCACCTTGAATCATAAAGTTTTTTATAATTCTATGAAAAGCTACCCCATTATAGTAACCATTTTTTATATGTGTAGTGAAATTTTCAACAGCTAAAGGGGCAATATCTGGATATAATTCCAATTCTATAACACCTTGAGTTGTCTCAAGAACAGCTATTTGTTTAGTTATGTCTGCACTTAGATTTAGTGAAAGTACTATAAGTAGTGTAACAAAGATTTTTTTTAACATATTAATTTTCCTCTTTAAAATTTAAACATACTGAATTTATACAGTATCTTAAGCCAGTTGGTTCTGGACCATCAGTAAACAGATGTCCTAAATGAGCGTCACAACTAGAACATCTAACTTCTATTCTTATCATACCATGTGAAGAATCTTTAATCTCAGTTATAGAATCTTCAACACTCTCATAAAAACTAGGCCAACCAGTTCCCGAATCAAACTTAGTTTCAGAATCAAAAAGTGCTGCATCACAACAGATACATTTGTAAATACCATCACTTTTATTATCGTAGTATTTACCAGAAAAAGGTGCTTCTGTTCCATGCTCTCTACAAACATAAAAAGCTTCAGTAGATAAAATTTTCTTCCATTCACTTTTACTTTTTTCTATTTTCAAAATCATCCTTTATATTTTTTATCTTTTCACATATCTCTTCGTAAATAATATGAATACTTTTGTGTGAAATATGTAGTGCATAGTTTATCTCATCTATACTTACGGAACATACATCTAATAATACAATATGCTTTATATTGAGAGAATGCATATCACTATATGTTGATAGTAGTAGATTATCTAAGTTATGTTCTATAATTTTTTTTGATGAATCTATAAGAGTTGTATCACTATCTATAAAATATTCTAAATCTTCTTTTAAGTTTTCTTTACTTTTTTTACTAGAAATTACTAAAATATCTTTTGCCTTATGCTCTTTTAGTAGTGTTGAAATAACTTGTAATGCTTTCGCATGTTGTGGTGCTTGATAAAAATTTATATTTAAATTTTTTGGGTCTAAATTTTTTGTAAATTGAAAAGTTGTTTCATTCTCATCTAAATTTTTAATTAATAGTAAATTTCTATTTTTTTGTATATGTTCTAAATATAAAAGAAAATTATTGTCTATAAATTGAGAATCATCACAAATAAGATAGTCTGCTATAAAAAGTTTTTTATTCATAAGTATATTATCTATAAATAATTCATTAACATTATCTTTATTTAATTTTGTTAGGTGATAGTTGATTAATTCAATTGGTGTAAATATCTTAATTGGTGAAATATCTACTTCGATGATTGAATACTCAACACTATCTAGTAATTGCTTTTTTAAAATATCACAAGATAATTTATTTGGTTTAATTACACAAATCTCTATGTTAGGATTTTTTAATTTTTCTAAGATTATTTTTAAAACTAAGGCACTACTTTTCCCTGTATGAAAATTACCAGCTAGTACTTGTTTTCCATTTATATCAGATTCTATAAAGTTTATTTGTTCTTCTGTAGAAAGTTTTATATCTTTTTGTTTAACAACAGCATAGTGAGCAAAAAGTGTAGTAGCAATTTTTTCTTTATTTATAGTAAGGGGACATATAGTTTTTTTTTCTATAAGTGATAAAATCTCATCTTCTTCTAAATTATTAAATATAATACTATTTGATGGTAATGATTCTTTTATAGATTTATTTAAAAAATTATACTGTGTAGTATTTAAATTTTCCATGATTAAAAAATTAAATATTGGGACACCATCATCATGAAGAATCTCTTTAAATCTATCTCTTATGGAATCATGTGCTTTTTCAAATGCTAGAGTATCAGATGAAGCACTCTGTTTTGAAGCTCTTTTAATAGTAGCATTTTTTAAATCATCATAACACCAATCTTTGTATTCAAATATAAAAATACCATGTTTTTCATCTATTATAATTATGGGGATTAAAAAACTTTTTTTATGGTGATATATAGTGGTGTTTTCAAAAAATAAAAGATTATTTTTTATTGTGATGTTTTTAAGTCTATCTATTAAAACAGATTCAGTTTCTGCAAATACTTTTTTTTCTTTTTTAAATAGTGAGGTTAGGAAAGATAAATTCATATAAATAAGATTAAACAACTCGTGAAAACGAGCTGTTTAAATAACTATTTTCCAGCAGCAACACGGTCTTTAAGACCTTTACCAGCTTTAAATTTAGGAACCATTTTATCTTGAGTAGTATAAGTTTTATCAGTTCCAGGAACTTTTCCACTTTTACCTTTTTGAAGAGCAGCAGTAAAACTACCAAAACCAACTAAAGATATATCTTCTTTGCTTACTAATGCAGTAGTTACAGCTTCCGTAAATGCTTTAATAGCAGCTTCAGCTTCTAATTTAGTTTTATAATCACCAGTAGTTTGTACTAACTCAACGAATTGTGCTTTATTCATAAAATACCCTTGTATTTAAATTTTCTGGAATTATTTGTAAGTTATACGAAAATGCGTCTAATCTTGAAATAATTCAGCTGTAAACACTTTATAGTTTCTTTGCTTAAAAAATTCTTCTTTTTATAGTTAATTGCTTAAAAAACCTATTTTTCACCCTATTATAGCCACTCTATTAATATTTATTTAACTTAATATTTTAATAAGTCACTATAATCATATTTTTCAAAGTTTAAAAATAGCTTACCATTTTGTTGAATAATTCTTGAATCACTATTGTAAACTTCTAAAAATCTTTTCTTAATAATTTTTCTTTTATTGGAATCTATATCTAATGATTTGAGATATTCTTTAAGTTCAGTCAATATTACTTGATTGTGAGATATAGATTTTATCTCTTCTATTTGAGTATGGTATTTTTTATTTATCTCTATTTGTGAACTCATTAATTCTAGTATATTTTTAAGTTGCTCATCCTTTGTTGTGTATATCTCTTCAATTTTATCTCTTTCATCTCGAAGCATTTGCTCTTTATCATCAATTAATTTATCTATTTTTTCTTCTAATTGAATTATTTTCTCTTTTAAATGTTGATTCTCTTTTTGATATAATGATATAACAGTAGCAACAGTAGGTTTTAGTTTTGGTTTTAGTTCAACAATTGTACTTATAGGCTCATCATCTATAAAGGTGTTTAGTTTTGGAATCTCTATGTATGTTACACCATCTTCTACTATATAGTCTAATCTTCTACTTTTTAGTTTTGAATTAATCATCTCTTTAGACATTTTAAACTGTTTTGAATACTCTTCGATTGTTAGTCTCAAATTAATCCTTTTAAATTATTTGTTTAGATTCTAGCATAAAATTATAAACTTAAAAGAGTTACAATTTGATTACATTAGTATATGAAAATGTAATCAAATTATAACTGTTCTAAATTATACTTTCATCAATCAAATTAAAATCTAAAGGGATAGAAAATGACACAAGTTATTAAAATAGCATTAGTTGGAACAATTTTAGCAACAGGATTAAGTGCATCTGATATAGTTAAAGGTAGTGGGGCTTCTTTTCCATATAGTGTATATCAAAAATGGATTAAGGCTTATAACAAAGATACAGGTCTTAAAGTTGATTATATTAAAAAAGGTTCATCTAAAGGAATCAAAGATGCAAAAGCTCGTTCTGTTGATTTCGCTGGTACAGATAAACCACTTTCTCCTAAAACTTTAAAGAAAAATGGTCTTTACCAATTTCCTGCTGTTGTTGGTGCTATAACTATGGGTTACAATCTTCCAAATATCCATAACCTAAAACTAAGTAGAAAAGCTATTGTTGCTATCGCTGATGGTTCTATTGCTTATTGGGATAACAAACTTATAACTGATGCTAACAAAGGTATAAAACTTCCACATGAAAAACTAACTTTTGTTCACCGTGCTGATGGTTCAGGTACAACTTATAACTTTACATACTTTTTAAGTAAAGTTTCTAAAGATTGGAGAAAAAAATTTGGTGCTAAAAAATCACTTAGTTGGGCTGGTGACCATCACATTGGTGGTAAAACTAACTCAGGTGTAGCTGCTCTTTTAAAACAAACTAAATATTCTGTTGGTTATATTGATTATGCTGATGCTAAAAACAATGAAATTGCTATGGCAACTATTGAAAATAGAGCTGGTAACTTTATAGCTCCAACTTTAAAATCTTTTCAAATTTCAGCTTCAAAAGCAACACTTAACCCTAAGAAAGATTTTTATTCAATCATAGCTGACCCTAAAGGTAAAGAATCTTACCCTATGGTAGCAGCAACTTTTATTTTAGTTCCATCAGAAAAATCTGAAATGAATAAAAATGTAACTAAATTTTATGACTGGTGTTATACAGATGGTCAAGATATAGCAAAAAGTTTAGGTTTCGTGCCTTTACCAGACACATTGAGTAATAAAGTTAGAGCTTATTGGGAAACTAAAGGTATTAAATAATTTCAATTTTTATACCATACAATAGAATCGTATGGTATA
>Ga0256824_10000701_pt1 | contig 12981 bp, 12 predicted proteins | sample CV67metaG_FD_191570 | JGI IMG/M metagenome (GOLD analysis project Ga0256824, IMG submission 191570) | Hydrothermal vent microbial communities from East Pacific Rise, Pacific Ocean - CV67 | ecosystem: Environmental > Aquatic > Marine > Hydrothermal vents | place: Pacific Ocean: East Pacific Rise...
TATTTTAAAAGACCGTGTTTTTGTTGCTCACAATATTGATTTTGATTATCCAATAGTTAGAAATGAATTTACACGTTTAGGTATCGATATAAGATTACCGCACATGTGTACAATCAAGGCTTCAAGAGTACTTTTACCTGGATTAGAATCATACGGTTTAAAAAACATGACTAAGTATTTAGAAATAGACTTAGACAATCACCACAGAGCAATGGACGATACTTTAGCAACTGCTAGAATATTTGAACACATTTACAAATTAGATAATACTAATTTTGAAGAGTTTATAAAACAAGACATCAACCCAACTTACTTACACCCCTCATTAAATTTACAATTTTATGACGATATCCCAAATAAAATTGGCCTTTATCGTTTCTTTAATGATAAAAAAGAGTTAATTTATGTTGGAAAATCTACCCATCTTAAAAAATCAATTGAACAGCATCTAAAAAATGTGATGTCAAAGAAAGGTAAGATTATGCAAGGTGAAATTTCACGAATTGAATATGATTTAGTGGGTAGTATTTTAGTTTCTCAGTTAAAAGAAGTCGAAACATTAAAAACCTTTAAACCAAACTATAGTAATTATCAAAAAAATCAATACTTCCCTTATGGTCTATACAACTACATGGATGAAAAAGGGTATTTGAATCTTGCCATCACAAAAATAACATCAGAATCCCCTTTATTTACTTTCGCAACTGAAAAAGAAGGTTTAAAAAAATTAAAAAAATGGCAATCAGAATTTGACCTATGTGAAAAACTATGTCAACTACAAACCGTAGAAGCAGAATGTAAAGATGTTGCTAAAAACGAATGTACAGGTGCGTGTATTGGTCTAGAAAATACTGAATTTTATAACATTAAAGTTATTGCCTTAATTAATAAGTTGAATTTTAATAAAAAGTCATTCATCATACTTGACAAAGGAAAAACTAAAAATGATTACAGTTTTGTTTTCGTAAGTAAAGGGAAATGCATTGGGTACGGAAACGTTTTAAAATTCTTAATAAAAAAAGACTCGCTTAGTTTCAAAAAACATTTAATTACACTTGAAGATAACATTAATTACAATTCAATTATTAACTTGCACTTAGAAAAAAATGACAAGTTAATTCAAATTGATTTATAAAAACATGACTAGTAAACCAGTATACACTTCTGACAAGAATACTTTATCTCCTTGGCGTTTAAAACTTCATGAGGTAATTTATGAAGCAGACACCCAAGCTGGTAAATTTTTTGATGTTGTTTTATTGATTATTATTATTCTTAGTATCACCATTGTAATGCTAGAATCCGTACCTAGTTTACATGACAATTATGGTGACCTTTTCGAAAAAGCTGAATGGCTTTTCACAGCACTCTTTACTCTTGAATATTTAGCTCGTTTAATCTCTATTAAAAAGCCATTGAAATACATATTAAGTTTTTATGGAATAATTGACTTATTGTCAATAATACCAACCTATTTAGGAGTATTTATTTCTGGAACTAGTTCTTTAATGGTGATCCGTTCATTAAGATTAATGAGAGTCTTTAGAATATTAAAATTAGGTAGCTTTATAAAAGAATCAAAATCACTAATAGACTCATTAAAGGCGTCACGTCATAAAATAATGATTTTTCTACTTTCAATCTTAACTATGGTCACAATATTAGGGACTGTAATGTACTTGGTTGAAGGTGGAGAAAATGGATTTGATTCAATTCCTAGAAGTATCTACTGGGCCATTGTTACTATGACTACAGTTGGGTATGGCGACATCTCACCAATCACAACATTAGGACAATTCATTGCTTCTATAGTCATGATATTAGGATATGCAATAATCGCTGTTCCTACTGGAATTGTCACGAATGAATTAATTAAAGCCGATTCTAAAAAAGTATCAACACAAGCCTGTACGTCTTGTTCACAGGAAGGACACGATACTGACGCTAAGTACTGTAAATATTGCGGTGACAAACTGTAACTTTAATTCTTTTTCCTTATTAAAATAAATCATTATTATTTTTCAAAAAAAAGACTTAATCACCTAACATCAAAACGTTTAACTCTAGTTTTATTTTCTATTTAAAAGTTTTCAATACTCATTGTTAATTACTTTTGGTAAAAAAAATGTTATTTTAGATTGTTACTAAACATAAATCTGTAAATTTGTTAGTCTATAAACAAATGCGCCGGCTGGCGAATGAAAAAACAAATTATGAGTACGTATGGACAAAAGGCTGAAAACGCCTCTTTACAATCAATTGGATTAAATAATGTAGGTGATACATTTTGGAATTTAACACCATCAGAATTAGTAGAAGACATAGTGGTATTAGGACAAGGAGTTTTAACAGATTCGGGAGCTATAGCTATTGAAACAGGTGAATTTACAGGTAGATCACCTAAAGATAGATTTATTGTATGTGACTCTAAAACAGAAAATGTTGTAGATTGGGGAAACATAAATATTAAATTTGAAACTGAAAAATACAAAGCTTTATACAATCGTATGAAAGCGTATTTAACAAACAAAAATTTATATGTACGTGATGCATACGCTTGTGCGGATGATGAGCATAGATTAAATTTAAGAGTTGTTACTGAATTTCCTTGGTCAAACATGTTTGCTTACAATATGTTTTTGAGACCAACTGAAGAAGAAATTCAAAACTTTGAACCAGACTGGCATGTAGTATGTGCACCTGAATTTATGGCTGAGGCTGAATTAGACGGAACAAGACAACATAATTTTGCAATTGTTAACTTTACTGATAAAATGATTATTATTGGTGGAACTGGTTATACTGGTGAAATTAAAAAAGGAATTTTCTCTGTTTTAAACTTTGTATTACCACACGAAAGAGATGTATTATCAATGCACTGTTCAGCAAATGTTGGTAAAGACGGAGATACTGCTGTATTTTTTGGTTTATCAGGAACAGGTAAAACTACTTTATCATCAGATGAAAACAGAAGATTAATTGGAGATGACGAACACGGTTGGTCTGACAAAGGTGTATTTAACTTTGAAGGAGGTTGCTATGCTAAAACAATTGATTTATCTCAAGAAAAAGAGCCTCAAATTTTTGACGCAATTAAATATGGAGCAATATTAGAAAATATCGGCTTTAAAGAAGATTCAAGAACGCCTGATTATGAAGACGTTTCTATCACACAAAACACAAGAGTTTCATACCCTATTCATCACATTGATAATATTATGGTACCATCAAAAGGTGGAAATCCAAAAAATATTTTCTTTTTAACTGCTGATGCATTTGGTGTTTTACCTCCAATTTCAAAATTAACAACTGGTCAAGCTATGTACCACTTTATTTCTGGTTATACTGCAAAAGTTGCTGGTACTGAAGCTGGAATTACTGAACCAGTTACTGCATTTTCTGCATGTTTTGGAGCACCATTTTTACCTTTACATCCCACAAAATATGCTGAGATGTTAGGAGCTAGAATGGAAAAACATGATGTTAAAGTTTGGTTAATCAACACAGGTTGGTCTGGTGGAGAATATGGTACTGGAGACAGAATCAAATTAAAATACACAAGAGCAATGATTACTGCTGCTTTAGAAGGTAAATTAGACAATGTAGACTTTACTAATCATGAAATTTTTGGTTTAGCAATGCCTAATGAATGTGAAAATGTTCCTACAGAAATGTTAAGTCCAAAAAATACTTGGAATGATAAAGCTGCTTATGATTTAAAAGCTAATCATTTAGCTAATGAGTTTGTCAAAAACTTTAAACAATTTGAAAGTAATGCAAATGCTGATATTATGGCTGCTGCACCTAAAGCAACAGCTAACGCTTAAACTTTAATTTCAATTTAGATATTAAACGCCTACTATTTATAGTGGGCGTTTTTTTTTGAAAAACACTATATTTGTTCATAATGACTATTAATAACCCTATCAAAAACATCCTATTACTCTTCTTATTTTCACCTTTATTTTGTATTTCACAAACAAATATAGACTCCTTGTTAAATAGATTTGATAAAATATATGATTATCAAGAAACGGATTTTATTTTTTCTCCAGATAGTATTGAACATCACCTTTATGAAATAGATACTCTAACTAAATTACCAATAAATGGTTGGGTCAAACAAATTAAAAAAAACAAAAAAGAAAGGATACTTTTCACTCACTACACTAACGGGATAAGAAATGGTTTTTCCATACTGTATTTAAAAATAGACAGTGCTTATAAAAAATCTGAAGTCTTGTTTTGGAAGAACGGTTGGATACTTGAATCATCAGAATATAACTGGGATTCTGATTCTTTAATCCCTATAGAATATCAAACTAATTATCAAACTTATGATTATAGGTTAAATAGGAAAATTAAAAGTAATAAAAGAAAAATAATAGTAAAAGACAAATATTATTATTGGTTATCTAAAAAAACAAGAAGAATAAAATATCAGATAGATTACGTTGACACTATTTTCTACGGAAACTACGCCAATGTTGCATTATACCATTTCCCAAATACGCTGAATGCAATCCAAAATCCTTTAATACATTTGAAACTAAATGGATTTTATAGTACTCATTTAGTATGGTACAAAGGTTACACTCCAAAGGATCCTTACAACCTTCCCCAATATTATGAAAATTACGACAAAAGCAATCAAATAACTAAATTTGGTGCTGATTTTTATGTTAAATTTTATCCAAATAGTACTTTTAAAATGATTGTACGCAGTAACTCAAACAATACCCTATTAAATTGGCAATCTAAAGACATTATCAATGGAGATTATTTTATTGAAAAAGGAATATTAAAGTTTAATTATGATTCAGTTACATTTAAACTAATTGATGCACAATTCTTTCGAAATAACTATTCATTATTCCAATACTTACCAAGCAAAAATAGTATTCCTATTCACTCTCCATTTTATTTTAATTCAACTCCATAGAATACCAATAATAGAACTTCTATTTTTTTCTTTAGTTTACCATTATATATTTTAAAACATTAACTTTGCTTAACAAAAACTCAATACATGTTAGAAAAATATTTTTCAAAGTTTAGAAACAATATAATTGGAATAGACAAAACATTTGAATCTCCATTTGGAACCAAAAAAATTGTTTATGCTGATTGGACCGCAAGTGGCCGTTTATACAATGGTATTGAAGATACCTTGAGAAACAAAATCATGCCTTTAGTTGCTAACACGCATACTGAAACAACTGTTACTGGTACTGCAATGACACAAGCGTATCATTTAGCAAAAAACATTATTAAAGAACATGTTAACGCTAATGAAAATGACGCCTTAATTTTTGCTGGTTCAGGAATGACAGGAGTAATAAATAAGCTTCAACGAATTTTAGGAATCAAATATCCGGAGAAACCACTACAGTATTTAACGGATGCTTGTTCTGTTGAATTTGACAATGCTAAATTACCTGTTGTATTTATTACACACATGGAACATCACTCTAATCAAACGTCTTGGTTGGAAACCTCTGTAATTGTTGAAATTATAGGACAAACAAAAGATGGCTTAGTTGATTTAGAAGATTTAAAAAGATTAGTTGAAAAACATAAAAATAGAACATTAAAAATTGCCTCAATCACTGGATGTTCAAATGTAACAGGAATTAAAACACCTTATCATGAAATTTCAAAAATAATGCACCAAAATAATGGGTTTTGTTTTGTAGATTTTGCATGCTCTGCTCCTTATGTTAACATTGACATGCACCCGTCAAATGAACTAGAAAGTTTAGATGTTGTATTTTTATCTCCACACAAGTTTTTAGGAGGTCCAGCTACATCAGGTGTAATGGTCATGAATAAAGAATTATACACAAAAGAAATCCCTGATAATCCAGGAGGAGGAACTGTGACATTTACGGATCCTTGGGGACATCATGGATATATTAATGATGTTGAAGCTAGAGAAGATGGTGGAACACCTGGTTTTTTACAAGGCATAAAAACAGCTTTAGCTATACGATTAAAAGAAGAAATGGGTGTAGAAAACATCTTAAAACGTGAAGAAGAAATAATTAAAATAGCTTTTGAACATTTTGATAAAATGGGAGAAACCGTTCATGTTTTAGCTAATCAACACAGAGATAGATTAGGCGTATTTTCTTTTTACGTAGAAGACATACACTACAATTTAATGGTAAAAATATTAAATGATCGTTTTGGTGTGCAAACTAGAGGTGGTTGTGCATGTGCTGGAACTTATGGTCATATTTTACTTAACGTAAATCAAGATTTTTCTTCAAAAATAGTTTGTGAAATTCAAGCTGGAAATAATTCTGAAAAACCAGGATGGGTAAGAATGTCAATTCACCCAACTATGACAAATGATGAAATTACATTTATAATGGAATCAATAAAAGCTGTAGTTGACAATATTTCTGAATGGAGAACAAATTACACATACAACTCTACTACAAATGAATTCGTATTTAATGGCGATTATCCTCAAGTAGATGTTAAGGCTTGGTTTTAATAAATTAGACATATTACAAAAAAAACGAGCTAATTAATTAGCTCGTTTTTTTTTGTAATCTATAGTTCAAAATTCAACTAATTATGCTTTGAATTTTAAATTTTCTGAACGTCCTTTTTTAAATATTTTATTACTACTAAAAGAACCTTTTCTTAATTCCTTTTGTTCTTCAAAAGACAACTCATTGATAGACTTACACTCATCCGAACAACAATTACTTAGTTTAGCTTTACAACTGTCGCATTGAATGAAAAGTAAGTGACAAGCCACATTTAAACAGTTCGTATGCGTATCACAAGACGCTCCACACTGATGACAGTTAGATACTACATCATTACTAATACCTTCTGCTAATCTATGGTCAAACACAAAATTCTTACCAAGAAATTGATTTTCAATACCATCCTCTTTAACTTGACGTGTGTATTCAATAATACCACCTTCTAATTGAAACACATTTTTAAATCCTTTGTGTTTGTAATAGGCACTTGCTTTTTCACAACGGATACCTCCAGTACAATACATCACTAAATTCTTATCCTCTTTATCGTTTTCTAAATCGGCTTCAATAATATCTAATGAATCTCTAAACGTATCCACATCAGGTCTAACTGCACCTTTAAAATAACCAATTTCACTTTCGTAATGATTACGCATATCCACACAAACTGTGTTTGGGTCGGCCAACAACGTATTAAATTCTTTAGCACTTAGATGCTTACCAATGTCGGTAACATCAAATGTATCATCATTTAATCCATCTGCTAGTATCTTTTTTCTAACTTTTACCTTCAGCTTTAAAAATGACATATTATCTTGCTCTACAGCAATATTTAAACGAACATTTTTTAAAAATGAAATACTTTCTAAATGGTTTTTGAAATCATTAAAATTTTCAGCAGGAAGCGATAGCTGAGCATTTATACCTTCATGGGCTACATAAATTCGTCCTAAAACGTCTAATTCATCCCAATTTAAAAACAAATGATCTCTGAACATTTGTGGGTTTCCAATGTTTGCGTACTGATAGAAAGAGATAGTCATTCGATCTTTTCCAGCTTTTTCAATTAAAGCCGCTCTTTCTTTAGCACTTAGTTTATTATACAGTTGCATGCTATATTAATTTTAAGTTTAAAGTTCTGCAAATATAATTGGTTTTAATTAAATTCTAATTAAAAAAAAGAATAATAAAACTGACATATATCACTAGTCAATTCAATCCAAATATTTATATTTACACCTCAAAATAGACTTTCATTATGGATAAATATGAAGAAGCATTTAATGCACTAATCGAAAAGGATTCAAAAATTGAACCTAGAGATTGGATGCCAGAAAAATACAGAGCAACCTTAAAAAGACAAATCTCACAACATGCTCATTCTGAAATAATTGGAATGCAACCTGAAGGGAATTGGCTATTAAGAGCACCTTCTCTAAGAGCTAAACAAGTTTTATTAGCTAAAATTCAAGATGAAGCTGGTCATGGCTTATATTTATATTCTGTTGCTGAAACCTTAGGCGTATCTCGTCAAGAAATGAACGAACAATTACACTCTGGAAAAGCTAAATATTCAAGTATTTTCAATTACCCTACAATTACTTGGGCTGACATGGGAGCTGTTGGCTGGTTAGTAGACGGTGCAGCAATTGTAAACCAAGTATCTTTACAAAGAACATCTTATGGTCCTTATGCTAGAGGAATGGTAAGAATTTGTAAAGAAGAAAGTTTTCATCAGAGACAAGGTTATGAAATAATGGTTCATATGGCTCAAGGAACTGCTGAACAAAAAGAAATGGCTCAAGATGCTTTAAATAGATTTTGGGAACCTTCATTAATGATGTTTGGTCCTCATGATTCAGATTCGGCAAATACAAGTCAATCTATGAAATGGAAAATTAAACGTGAAACAAATGACTTTTTAAGACAGAAATTTATTGACAGAACTATTCCTCAAATTGAATTTTTGAATTTAGAATTACCTGATTCAAGAATTAAGTGGAATGAGGAAACTGGTCATTATGATCATCCTCCATTTAATTGGGATGAATTTTGGAATGTTGTAAACGGAAATGGGCCTTGTAATACAGAACGTTTAGATCACCACAAAAAAGCACAAAGTGATAACGCTTGGGTTAGAGAAGCAGCTTATCAATATGCACAAAAAACAGAAGGATAATAATTACTCTATTTAACTTAAGTAATTATCAATTATAAAAAAAATTAACAATGGAGAACGGAGATAAAGTTTGGGAAGTATTTATTCAAAAAAAAGCTGGAATGAGTTTTAAACATGTAGGAAATGTACATGCTTATGATAAAAAAATGGCGATCCAAAATGCAAGAGATTTATACACAAGAAGAAGTGAAGGAAGAGAAATTTGGGTTGTAGAAACTCAACATATAGTTTCTGTTCCTTTAGATCAAGCAGATGCTTACTTTAATCCTTCTGATGACAAACCATACAGACATGCATCTTTTTATGAACTTCCTGATGGAATAACAAGTTTATAAAATGGGAATTAAGATACAAAATAAAGAGGCACAATTTATTATTAGATTAGCTGATACTGAAATAATTTTAGGTCAACGTTTAACTGAAATGTGCAGTAAAGGTCCGTTTCTTGAAGAAGATATTGCCATTTCAAACTTAGCTTTAGATTTATTTGGAAGAGGTGAAGAATTGCTTAAAATAGTTTCAAATATTGAAGGTAATAACTACTCTGCTGATGATTATGCTTATAGAAGAAACGAAAGAGAATATTATAATTTAAATTTATCAGAACAACCAAACAATGATTTTGCTTGGGTAATGGCTAAACAGTATTTACATGATGTTTATGTTGATTTAGTTTTTACTCAATTATTAAAATCAAAAAACACAGAATTAGCAGGACTTTCTGAAAAAGTGCTAAAAGAAATTCAATATAGTCTAAATCATTCTAGAGATTGGATGATGAGACTTGGTTTAGGAACTGATGAAAGTAACTCAAGATTACAAGTTGCTATAAATCACTTATGGAAATACATTCAAGAAATATTTTTATTTGATGACATTGATACTGAATTTTTAGAGAATACTGAGGCAATTAAAACTAATTGGTTTTCTGCAATTGAAAAATTATTAGCAGAAGCTAACATTTCAATACCAGAAACAAAGCATTACGACATAAGAGATTATAGAAAAGGATTTCACAGTGAACACTTAGGTCCATTATTAGCAATTATGCAATATATTCCTAGATCTTATCCTGATGCTAAATGGTAACGTATTTTTAATTTCACAGCACTTATACAATTCATTTACATGCGTAAACTGCGCTTGAAATAAATTGAAAGCCTTGATATTAAAACTAAACTTACTTTATTAAGATAAAGAATGAAAACAATTACTGAACAATTAGAATACTTATGGGAATTAATGGATCAGGTACCTGACCCTGAAATTCCCATAATTAGTTTAGTAGAACTAGGTGTTGTACGTGAAATTCATTTTAAAGAGGAGAAAGTAACTATTGTTATTACTCCAACTTATACAGGGTGTCCGGCAAAAAAAATGTTTAACGATTTAATTGAAGAAAAATTAATCGAAAACAATTTCAACACCTTTGAAATCATTACAAAAATACATCCCGTTTGGACAACTGACTGGATGAGTGATAAAACAAAAGCAAAATTATTAAAAGATGGTATTTCCCCTCCTACTCCAGGAGACAAAGAAATAGTTTGTCCACAATGCAAATCAATCAACACGAAAGAGATTAGTCAATTTGGATCAGTAGCTTGTCAATCTTTATATTCATGTAATGAGTGTAAAGAGCCTTTTAATTATTTTAAATGTTTATAGTTACAATAAATCAATTAGTAACCAAATTCATTTTGATTCTCCCTTCACGTACCAGTTTATTAGTTGAAGATTAAAATTATAAAATAGTTACCGAAAAACTTCCGTTTTATATAAATAGTTACCTCAATCATCAATAAATTCAAACCATTTAACCTTGTAATTACGACATGATAATACTTGAATAATTAATGCAAAATAGAACTACAAAGATTTTTTTGGTTCAGTTATTGCCTAATTCATAATAACATTAAAAACTTGTATTATGAAAAACTTTATTTTAATATTAAGTGTAATCGCACTTACAGGATGTAGTAAACTAGGAGATAGTATAATTATTAATAAACCTACAGTACCAAGTATTAACATTTGTGAATACGTTGCTACTGATACTGATGTAATTACTATTAAACAAAAAATAGATAGTCAGACGTTTAAAGATGAAAGAATGGAGCGTGCAATGTTTGCAACTAGGGGGTATTGTTTTGTATCAAGCCAAGTGATAAAAATAATGGACTCTATGCTGTTTGCAGATGCTAAGCTAGAATTAGCTAAAGAATTGTATGATCAAACAACAGATAAAAAGAATTATGACAGCGTTGTAGACATTTTAGTTTATAAAAGTGACAGAGACGAATTGAAAGCGTATATTCTTTCTCATTAATCATAATTTCAATAGATATCAAAAGCGCTTATATACTATGTAAGCGCTTTATATTTACATTCAAGTTAAATATAACCCATCATCCAATATGTAACATACCCTACCCACTCATGAATTAATCTATCCCAATCCATTAAAACAGATTCGTTTGGAATAACATATTGATCAAAATAATAATTTCTTGAAGAGCCAGTATAGTGATCAGTTGTAAAGGTATCAAAATTGGTAAACCCTACTTTTTTGAAACATGCCTTTGATCTTTTCATATGAAGCGCTGATGTGATCAATAAAACGGATTCAATTTCAGGAATACCTTCTATTATTTTTTTCGTCTCAAAAGCATTTTGGTAAGTATTCTTAGATACCGTTTCAACCAATATGTCTTCTTTAGGTATTTTCTCTTGGATCAATAACGCTTTTAGCTGAATAGCTTCATTCAATCCTTTATCTACCATGTAGCCACTATCACCTGAAATTAAAATCTTATCAATTTTACCAATATGATATAAATGAATAGCTTGCCAGATTCGATCTCCACCCCTCCTAATGCTTAGTCTTTCTAAATCATTATTATACTCAGCAATTCCACCTAGAACCACCCCTACATCATAATGTTTAACATTTTCAATCTTAGTTCCCTCTTCTTCCCATAGTCTTGTGAACTCTAAAAAAATAACCGTATTTGAAAAAAATACTAAAATCAAAATACTGCTACTAAAGCTTTTCTTTTTTAATTTTATTTTTTTTGAAAGTAATGATATCACTAATAAAATTAACCCCCATATAAATGGATTAAATAAAACCGATAATAATTTAGATAAATAAAAAAACATAACCATTAATTAAAATTCAAATATATATATTTGTAACTTATAAAAATATAAAATTATGCTATTAGTTTCAAATTATTCAAATCCTGATTGGTGGATTGAGAATGCAATTAACTGGGGAAAAGACCTTGCTATTGCAGTCGCAATATTAATAATCGGTTTATTCGTAGCCAAAAAGATTGCGAAAATTACCGAAAAAATACTTTACAAGAAAAAACTTGATAAATCATTAAGTACTTTCCTAGTCAGTATTGTAGGTGTATCATTAAAAATAATGGTAGTTATTACTGCATTAGGAACGTTAGGTTTAGAAATGACATCATTTATTGCGCTACTTGGTGCTGCTGGTTTAGCAATTGGAATGGCATTTTCTGGAACACTTGGAAACTTTGCAGGTGGAATTATGATTTTAATCTTTAGACCTTATAAAGTAAATGATTATATTTCAGCACAAGGAGAAGAAGGAATCGTTAAAGAGATTCAAATTTTCAATACTATTTTAGTAACATTGGACAACAAAACTGTTATTGTACCTAATGGTGCAATGGCTAATGGAAACATGACTAACTTTACGTTTCAAGACACAAGAAGAGTTGATTTTGTTGTAGGTATTGCGTACGGTGATGATTATGATACTGCAAAATCTGTATTAGAAGGGTTTATTGCTGATGACAGTAAAATATTAAAAGATCCTGCTTCATTTATTGGCTTAGGAGAATTAGCTGACAGCTCAGTAAACATCACATTAAGAGTTTGGTGTAAAACGGAACACTATTGGGATGTATTCTTTAAAATGAATGAACGAATTTATAAAGAATTTGATAGTAAAGGATTAAACATTCCTTTCCCTCAAATGGATGTACATATTCAAAAATAAAATAACAAGTAATAAAAAAACATGATGAAAGTCATGTTTTTTTAATTAGATTTATACCTTAATAAAAAAAAGAAAAAATGTTAAAAGAATTTAAAAAGTTTATCCTAACGGGTAATGTAATTGATTTAGCAATTGCGGTAATACTTGCAGGTGCTGTAGGTGCAGTTGTAAAAGGTTTTGTAAGTATGATTATGATGCCAGTTATTGGTATGTTTACTGGAGGAATCAACTTCAAAGACAAAGTAATTGAGTTAAGTAAAGCA
>Ga0256824_10000703_pt1 | contig 12973 bp, 14 predicted proteins | sample CV67metaG_FD_191570 | JGI IMG/M metagenome (GOLD analysis project Ga0256824, IMG submission 191570) | Hydrothermal vent microbial communities from East Pacific Rise, Pacific Ocean - CV67 | ecosystem: Environmental > Aquatic > Marine > Hydrothermal vents | place: Pacific Ocean: East Pacific Rise...
CCGTATTAAAGAGTTTGATGAAGATGATGTGAACCACATCAAAATCGCTATTATTGGTCGTACTAACGTGGGTAAGAGTTCACTTCTTAATGCTCTACTTGGCGAAGAACGCTCAGTTGTAAGTGCAGTTGCAGGAACTACAATTGACCCTATTGATGAAACGGTTGACTATAAAGACAAACAGATTACTTTTGTAGATACTGCGGGTTTACGTCGTCGTGGTAGAATTTTAGGAATTGAGAAGTATGCCTTAATGCGCACAACAGAGATGCTTGAAAACTCAAATATGGCACTCATTGTTTTAGACGCAAGTCAACCATTTATGGATCTTGATGAGAAGATTGCAGGACTTGTTGATAGCAACCGCCTCTCTTGTATTATTGTTTTAAACAAGTGGGACATCTCTAAACGTGATGAGCATGAGAAAATTATTAGAGAAGTTCGTGATAGATTCAAATTCTTATCGTATGCCCCTATTATCACTCTTTCTGCAAAAAGCCACCTAAGAGTTGACAAACTTCACGATATGATATTAGAGATAAATGAGAATTACTCTCAGAGAATTCCAACTTCAAAAATCAATGAAATCATTGAAAAAGCACTTCGTCGCCATACACTTCCAAGTGTAAGTGGGCAAGTAATCCGTATCTACTACGGGACACAGTATGAGACTCGTCCTCCAAAAATTGCGATTGTAATGAACAAACCAAGTGGTCTTCACTTTACATACAGAAGATACCTTGTAAACAAGATGCGTGAAGCCTTTAACTTTACAGGGACACCACTACTCTTTAAAGCGAAAAAGAAAGGCGAGAAGTGATTTTAAACCGTTTTAAAACGGTTTAAACACTACCATTGCTACAATAATTAACATTAAAATTGTTGGCACTTCATTATAGACTCTAAAAAATTTACCACTTTTTGTACATCTATCTTCTAAAAACTCTTTTCTATACTTATCCATTGAGAAAAAGTAAGCCATTAAAAGCACAACAAAAGTTATTTTGGTGTGTAACCAACCGTTACCTGCAAAACCATATAAGTAACTAAGATAAGCTCCACTCAAGACAGTAGCCCACATAGAGGGAACACCAATATATTTAAAAAGTTTCATCTCTTGAATTTTAACTACTTCTACAAAACCAGCATTGTCTATATTTTCTGCATGGTAAACAAACAGACGTGGGAGGTAAAAGAGTACCGCAAACCAAGATATGAAAGATATTACATGAAACCAAAGAACCCATTCGTACATTTTTTAATCCTTAAAAGTTTTTTTCTATATAAAAAGTATTATAATTTGAGCCACCGTGACTCACATTATTAAAAAGGCTAAAAACACCTGAACGATGTTTTATTGCCACACCAATAGCTGTTGCATAGAGTGGCTTATAGCCAATCAAGCGACCAAAATCAAAATCCACACTAATATCTAAATAGTTTAGAAGATGTGAATTATTATCATGATTGAGCACTGCATCTACATACTCTGGCATTAAGATATTTGATGTGTACGAGAGTCCCTCTGCAAAACCAACTCTCACACGATTATCTAAAAAATCAATGTTCCAGTAGGCTTTTATGTAAAGAGTTGTCTCAAGAATATCATTTTGCAATCCAGTTTGAGCAAAATAAGCAAGCCCTGCTTTGGCATAGATATCTATAGGCAAGTCAACAAATTCTTTTGATACACGATAACCACCATCAAAAGCTAAAACATTATAATCTACATCATAATCTTTAATATACCCACCAAGTACTTCGCCAAGGTCTGTAGTTGTGGCTTTTCCATAAGCAACTCTAAGAGAATAATCCTCTTGTGCTAATAAGGTTGAAGATAAAAAGAGTAGTGATAAAGAGAGTGTTCGTATATGCCAAGAAGGCATATACTTATGTTTACGCATCTAGAGTTTCTAAGTCTTTTACAGACCCTTTATGAGTTTCAATCACTTTAGTATGAAGACGACGAAGTGCTTTTGTTGCTCTGTCAATCGCAATATCAATTGCTGCATCTAAAACATCATCTGTTTGGTTGATAACTATTGGCTGTTCATGTGCAATGTGAATGTCAAATTCTACAAGCACCCCTTTTTTTTGTGCGGCAACAGTTGCATGAACTGTTGTAATTTCTAACTGATATTTTTTAAAAGTTTCAATAGCGGCTTCAATGTGAGCTCTATTAGTAGCGTTAAGTGTTAAATCTTTTGCGCGAATCTGTACATTCATAATAAATCCTTCTGTTGGCGAGTCCTCTCGCACTTGGGTTACTCCAATAATAACAAAAAAAAGTTTACAATTAGATATAATGTCAAAAAAATTATAAAATGAGTAATAATGAGACTTTTAACAGGCATACAGCCCTCGGGTGACTTACATATTGGTAACTATTTTGGTTCTATAAAACAGATGGTAGATGCACAAAAGAGTGGTGAGACTTTTGCTTTTATAGCCAACTACCATGCAATGAGCAGCGGTAATGGTGGAGAAAAACTTGCAAAGCTTACTATGCAAACAGCAACAGATTTTTTAGCACTTGGCATCGACCCTGAAAAATCTACATTTTGGGTTCAGTCTGATGTAAAAGAGGTACTAGAGCTTTACTGGATTTTATCTGCTTTTACTCCTATGGGACTTCTTGAACGTGCTCACAGTTATAAAGACAAAACAGCTAAAGGTATCTCTGCAAACCACTCACTCTTCTCGTACCCTGTGCTTATGGCAGCAGATATTTTACTCTACTCTCCAGATATAGTGCCTGTTGGAAAAGATCAGATTCAGCACGTTGAGATTGCTCGTGATATTGCGACTAAGTTCAACAATGAGTATGGAGACATTCTCAAAATTCCAGAGTTTAAAGTCCAAGAAGAGGTGCAGACTGTTCCAGGAACAGATGGTCAGAAGATGTCCAAATCTTATGGCAACTGTGTAAACATCTTTGGTGAAGAGAAAAAACAGCTCAAAACTATTAAAAAAATAGTGACTGAAAATGTAGCTATGGAAGAGCCTAAAGAGTTTAAAGATTGTAATGTTTACAACATGGCAAAACTCTTTTTAAATCCGAATGAACTTCTAGAGCTCCAAGAGAGATACCAACGTGGTGGAGAAGGTCATGGACACTTTAAACTTTATCTAGCAGAAGTTATGTGGGAGTATTTTGGAGAATATAGAGAAAAAAGAGAACATTATTTAACAAACCAAGATGAAGTAAGAGACATATTGAATCATGGGGCTCAAAAGGCTTCTAACGTGGCTAGAGAGATGATAAAACAGATAAGAACAGTAACGGGAATCAACTACTAATTAAAATAAATACCTAAAAAAACATCACATTAACAAACAATATGCTATAATGTCACTATAAACTCACTTTTAGGACATTATATGCGTATTATATTAATTATTTCACTCTTTCTATTTGCTTTAGAAGCAAAATCACTCTTTAGTAATGACACACAAGCCCAAAACTCTAAGTACATAAACTCACTTAAAGACTTGGTAATTGCAACACAAAAAACTCGTGGTTTAACGAATAGTTATCTTAATGGTAACGAAAGTGCTCTACTACTAATTCATGGGAATAGAAGAGATATGAAAAGAGCTATTGGAGCGATGGAAGCTCTGCCTCTCTCTTCAAATAAAATCATCAGTACAAGAGCTACGAATATATCTCAGGCACTGATAAAACTCAATAACAAAGCTTTTAAACTACAGCCAAGTGTTACATTTGACTCCTACACAGAACAGATAGAGCAGACACTAATGCTTGCACAGACTGTAAGTAAGCAGGGTTCAAGTGACCTAAATCCTCTTGGACAACAAGCATCTGTACTTATGATGGAAACCATACTTCCATTAACAGAACAGATTGGTAGAATGCGAGGTATGGGTTCAGGGATTGTTGCTAAAGGTAGCATTAACAATACACAAAAGTTCTCAATTTTAGCAATGCTTGGAGAGATACAAGACCTAGACTCTCAACTCCAAGGAGATATGAAAAGTATTATTGTAGCCAATAGAGATAAGTATGATAATTCAATTGAAAAAAACCTTTCATCTTTACAAAGAGAGATTACACAATATAGTAATTTAACAAAAAAACGTATTTTAAAAGGTGGACAAGGTTTGGATGCAGACGATTATTTTACACAAGGTACTGATATCATTTCAACATTAGTCAACGTGTTTAACTCTAACAACAGAGCTATTATCGAAGATTCTAAGGGATGGATATAAGTCCCTTAGTTTCTATGTCTCTCTAGCCAGACCATAAGTCCTTTTTGAGCATGGAGTCTATTTTCTGCTTCATTAAAAATCATCTCTGCATGAGAATCCATAATCTCTTCTGAAACTTCTTGACCTCTATAAGCAGGAAGACAGTGTAAAAACTTTGCATTTTTTTGTGCTAAACACATCATCAAAGAGTCAACCATAAAACCTTTAAAGTCTTTCACTCTCTGCTCTTTTTCATCCTCTTGTCCCATTGAAGCCCAAGTGTCTGTTGTTACAATAGTAGCACCATGAATCGCCTCTTTAGGGTCATTCATCATTTTTATGACCGCACCACTCTCTTTGGCGATTTTTAAAGTTTCTTCTAAAACAGTACTATCGACTTCATATCCTTTAGGAGTAGCAATACGAAGTTCAAAACCAAGTTTAGCTGCAAGCATCATCCAAGAGTGAGTCATATTATTGCCATCGCCTACATAAGCCACCACTGCATTTTCATTCACACCATACTCAACCATTGTCATGTAATCAGCTAAGAGTTGTACAGGATGATAAGAGTCCGTAAGACCATTAATAACTGGTACTTTTGAGTAAGCAGCAAACTCTTCTATCATGGAGTGTTCAAAAGTACGTATCATTACCATATCGCACATACTTGATATTACTCTTGCAGTATCTTTAACAGGTTCGCCACGGCCTAAATGAATATCTCTGTTAGAGAGAAAAAGAGCATGACCACCTAGTTGAAACATACCAGTCTCAAAGCTTACTCTTGTTCTTGTTGAGCTCTTCTCAAATATCATCGCTAATGTTTTGTTTTTGAGCTCTTCGTTATAGAGACCCGCTTTTAAATCTTTTTTTATTGCTAAGCCGATACTGATTATCTCTAATATCTCTTCTTTTGTAAAATCTTTAAGTGTTAAAAAATGTCTCATATCTCTCTTTCCAAATATTATATAAGCTCATTTTATAGTAATTTTCTTTAAAGAACTATTTATTCTCACTAACTCTATACACCATCACTTAATAAGGTACAATTTTAATCATGCTAAGATGTTAATAATCTATATATATGTACAAGGAAATATTATGATATTTAATCTAAACGATACTCAAATAAATGATAAATATAAATTGATGGCTCAGACCATCATACCAAGACCGATTGCATGGGTGGTGACAGAGGATGAGGGTATTATAAATATAGCTCCATTTAGCTACTTTATAGGTCTCTCATCAGACCCTGCAACTGTCCTCATCTCAGTTGGGCATAAATCTAACGGTATTCCCAAAGACACTCTTGCAAATATACGTAAAAGTAAGAGATGTACTATCTGTATGGTGGATGAGAAGAGCCTCGAACAAATGCACTTTAGCTCCAAAGAGTTAGACAAAAATTTAAGTGAAGCAGATATTTTCAAAATTCAAACAGAGTCACTTTTTGCTGAGTACCCACCAATGATACAAGATGTACCAGCAGCCTACTTTTGTGAGTTTAACCAAGAGATAGACCTAGGTGGTGGTTCAACCATTCCTATTGTCTTAAATGTAAAACAGATTTATGTGAAAGATGAAGCGATAGTAGATAAAGAGCGTATGACAATTATGTTTGATCCAGTGGCTAGAATTGGGAAAAGTTATGCTTTTCTTGGTGATGAAATAACACCACCCTCTATTCCCTAATTCTGAGTTTCTAAACTATTTTTGTAGCATCTTTGCTACTTCTTTAGCATGGTAAGAGATGATTATGTTTGCACCCGCACGTTTAAATGCAATCATAGTCTCCATGACCACTCTATCGTAGTCAATCAAGTCATTCATTCCAGCCATTTTAAGCATTGCATACTCCCCACTCACGTTATAAACAGCCATAGGAAGAGAAGTGTTGTCTTTAATCTCACGGACAATATCCAAATAAGCAAGAGCAGGTTTTACCATAAGTATATCAGCTCCTTGTGCCTCATCAGAGATAGACTCAGCAATGGCTTCTCTACGATTTGCTGGATCCATCTGGTAAGATGCACGGTCTCCAAAAGAGGGAGTTGACTCTGCTACATCACGAAATGGTCCATAATACCCTGAAGAAAACTTAGTTGAATATGCCATAATTGGAAGGTTTTCAAAGCTTGCCTCGTCAAGAGAAGTTCTCAAAGTCTCAATAATTCCATCCATCATTCCAGAGGGTGCTATCATATCTGCACCTGCCTCAGCATGAATTACAGCTTGGCGTCCAGATATCTCTAACGTGGAATCATTATCGACAGTCTCATGTACCTCATCTATAATCCCACAATGCCCATGGTCTGTGTACTCACAAAAACAGAGGTCAGTTACAACAAACATATCGGGATGTGCCGCTTTAATAGCACGAATAGAAGAGGCAATAATCCCATGCTCACAGAGAGAATCTGAACCAATAGAGTCCTTAACATCAGGAATACCAAAAAGAATAATAGAGTAAATTCCAAGATTTTTCAACTCTACACACTCTTTTAAAATCTCATCAATACTCATCTGAAAAACACCAGGCATAGAGCTAACTTCTGTCTTGATTCCCTTACCACTACGGATAAACAGAGGGTATATAAAATCATCTACACTTACATGAGTCTCACGTACTAGTGAACGCAAATGCTTATTTAAACGTGTTCTTCTAAATCTTTGAAACATTCTTAAACCTTTTTTTTTATCATTTTTGCTATAATCATTTTTATAAAAAAGATATTAGCATTTTAAAGATTAAATTAATGAATATAAAAATTTCTCAAATCGCAAATTTACCTTCTCGTTTTGGTAACTTTAAAGTCAAAGCTTTCAAAGAAGCTGCTGCGGATGGCTGTAAAGAACATCTCGTTATATACAAAGAGAACCTAGAAGAGATTCCAGTTGTACGTGTCCACTCAGAGTGTCTCACGGGCGATGCTATTGGAAGCTTGAAGTGTGATTGCCGTGACCAACTCGAGTATGCACTAGAGATGGCTGAAAAAACCAACGGCATGGTTATTTACCTGAGACAAGAGGGACGAAACATTGGTCTCTTAAATAAAATAAATGCCTATGCTCTTCAAGATGAAGGTTTAAATACCGTTGAAGCTAACCATCAACTCGGATTTGAAGCAGATGAAAGAACTTACGAAGTTGTAACATTTATACTCCATCACTTCAATATTCATAAAATCAAATTACTCACAAACAACCCCAATAAAGTCAATTCTATTAGTGATATAGACATTGTTGAGAGAGTTCCGATTATTATGGATGCTAATGAGTATAACAAGTCATATTTAGATGTTAAAAAAGATGAGATGGGACACCTACTTTAGGAGGACATGACTATGCCAATTGATATAGACAATGACACTTTAAAGACCGCTTTTGAGAAGCTAAAAGCTAAAGAAGAGACTTTTACAAAACTCGAAGCAATATCTAACTTTGGTAGCTGGGAAGTTAATCTTAAGACAAACCAATCAATATGGTCTGAGCAAAGCTATAAGATATACGGCCTTCAAAAAGGTGATGTCGAACCTACCTTAGAACTTTTTTTATCTTTTGTTCATCCTCAAGACTTAGTTAATGTTCAAGAAAAAATCCAACAAGGCATTACTAGTGGGAATGTCACTTCTGTTACATGTAGAATTAACAAAGTCAATGGAGAGAGCGCTCATATCTTTTTATCTGGTCAAGTACTTTATGATGCAGAGGGAATTCCTAGTAAACTTATCGGTACAACTCAAGACATTACCGAACAGGTAGCTATAAAAAAACATTCCGAGGAGCTCTCCAAAGTTATTGAGTACTCCTCAAGTGAAATATATATTATTGAGTATGAGACACTTAAATATATTTATGTAAACCAAGGTGCATCCAGAGCTCTAGGCTATACACAAGAGGAGCTACTTGGAAAAACCGTTTATGACATCAACCCCTACTTAACTTTAGCAAGAGGTGCACTCCTCAAAAGACAGATACTCCATGGTAATGGTCTTGTAAAGAGAACTATGCACCAAAGAAAAGATAAAACATTCTATAATGTGCAATCTTATATCCATAGACTAGAATACAATGGTATTGATGCCTGTGTTATTTTTGACACAGATGTTACTGAGCTAAGTCGGGCTGAAAAACTTCTTCAAGAGCAGACAGAAAAGTTAAACCATCAAGCAAACCATGATACCCTTACAAAACTACCCAATAGAATGCTTTTTCAAGATAGACTCTCTCAAACCATTAAAATGGCCACTAGAAATTCCCAACAATTCGCACTTCTCTTTATAGACTTAGACCAATTCAAAAAGATCAATGACTCACTAGGGCATCAGATTGGAGATGATGTTCTTAAAGAAGCTGCTGCACGTCTCAAAATTGCCCTCAGAGCAGAGGACACCTTAGCAAGACTTGGTGGTGACGAATTTACAATCATCTTAAAAAGCGTCAAAGACATACAGAGTGTTTCCTTAGTTGCAAACAAAATAAATACAATTATGAAAGAACCTATTAAAGTAAGAGGTCATACACTTTTTATCTCCTCAAGTATTGGTATTAGTATGTTTCCTCAAGATACTACATCTCAAGAGAATCTAATCAAGTTTGCAGATACAGCTATGTACAAAGCAAAAGATGAAGGGCGTGATAATTTTCAGTTTTATTCTGCTGAAATGACAGCTCTTGCTTTTGAGAGAGTAGTTATGGAGAGTAGCCTTCGAATAGCCATCAAAGAGGAGCAGTTTGTTGTCTATTTTCAACCTCAATTTTCTGCTTTAGATGATACAATTATTGGGATGGAGGCACTTGTAAGATGGCAACACCCTACTATTGGTCTTGTGTCACCTGTTAAGTTTATCCCTATTGCCGAAGAGAGTGGTCTTATTATTGCGATAGACCGTTTAGTGATGAAAATGGCTATGAAACAATTTTCACAATGGTATAGAGATGGTCTCAACCCTGGAACACTTGCACTTAACCTAGCCATGAAACAGCTCTCCCAAGAAGATTTTATATCGAATCTTTTAATTACTATGCAGAATTTGGATTTTAAACCAAAATGGTTAGAACTAGAGGTGACAGAGGGTCAAATTATGCATAATCCCGATGAAGCAATTATAAAACTGCGTGAGATAAGTAACTTAGGCATAGAAATCGCTATTGATGACTTTGGTACAGGATACTCATCGCTTGCATACCTCAAAAAACTCCCTCTTGATAAACTCAAAATTGACCAATCATTTGTTCGTGATCTGCCAGGTGATGAAGATGATACTGCCATAACTAGAGCCATTATAGCCCTTGGACAGAGTTTAAATTTAAAACTTATTGCAGAGGGTGTGGAGACACAAGAGCAGAAAGATTTCCTTCTTGAAAATGGGTGTAATAACATTCAAGGATACTTCTACTCTAAACCAATGCCTAGAGAAGATATGACACTTTTACTCCAAGAAAACTCTAAAAAAACTTAGACTCATTGAGTGCTTGAATTCTTCTCTCACAAGAAGCGAGAGTAGCTAAGAGTGTCTTAGTCGTACTTTGTAATTCACAGTAGTAGAGTTTCGCTTTATCTAACTCTTTTTCATCTAAACGAGAGAGTCCTAAAACTTTAGCAAAAAAACCTGTTTTTCTATTCACAAAAAAAATATCGAAAATTCTCTTATATTCTCCATGCCATTTTGTATGCATCTGCTCAATATTTTGGTAAAACTGTGCTCCCAAAATATCTTCTACATGAGTATCTTTACCATATAACCAATGTCCAAAAGCACATCCAGTATGTGAAACGACCGTTGGATCTTTAACCTCTTCGCCATTTAAGAGTGCTTCAATCTTATTTATTTGAGATATGTGTGCATCTCTAGCATCTCTTATAGCTTGGAGGCTCTCTTCTTTATTCATTTTCTATTCTTTGTATAAAAATTTTCTATATTATTGCATAAATTAGCAAAAAAAGTATATAATACTCACTAATTAATCACTGTATTTATAAGGAAAACAAATAAATGTCACATCCGACACCAATAGATAATGAAATAAAACTAAGTGACAAGCGATACATCGTTTCTAAAACTAACAGCAAAGGCATTATCGAATACGGTAATGATTATTTTGTAGAAATTTCAGGTTATTCTGAAGAAGAGCTCATAGGACAACCTCACTCCATAGTCAGACATCCAGATATGCCACAAATTGCTTTTAAGCTTATGTGGGACAGAATCAAAGAGGGGAAAAACTTTATAGCAGTCGTTAAGAATCTTGCTAAAGATGGTAGTTACTACTGGGTTGTTACAGATTTTGAACCAAAGGTTGACCCTATCACAAATGCAATAGTTTCTCACACTGCTTTTAGAAAAGCAGCTCCTCAAAAAGCCATAGACATTATAGCCCCAATCTATGCCAAACTATTGGCACTTGAAAGAAAAGGTGGTATGGATGCCAGCGAGAAGTATCTTCGTGGTTTTTTAGAAGAGAAACAGACAACTTATGATGAGTTTGTCAACAAAACAGTTGGCAATAGTGGTCTATTTAAAATCTTTTTTACAGCAATGAAGAAGATTTTCTCTTAAGGTTAATCTTGTTATTTTTTATTTCTTAGAGTATAATCTCTAGATGATAAAAACTTTTTTCTTAAGCGGCTTTAGTTTTAATGAGAAAGAGTATGAATTCAAACTTCAACACATACTCTTAAACTCTATCTTAACTACAGTTGTCATACTACTCTCAATCCTATCCATTATTAGATTTTTAGAACACAACTTTTTACAACTTTTCATAGACATTATTGTAATAATCACATCCATACTTGTCATTTCTTATATACGAAAAGAGAAACACAACATCTACCAGGTTATGCCTTTTTTACTAATGCTCTTTTTTATCTTAGTCTCATTCTCCTTTGTACTGACAAACATGTATATAGTCGGTGCTAGTTGGCATATAGTCTACCTATTGTCTGCTTTCTTTTTAGGTGGTCTCAAAGTGGGCTATCTTGCAACTTTAGCCTCTATACTCTCCATTGCTATCTTGGGTTTTAATGCTGAAATTTCCTATACTCTAGTTAACTATTTTTATATTATTACCCCCTTAATTGTAAGTGTAATCTTCCTCTACTTATTTGAAAAAAGAAACAGCGATATGCAGAAGCTTCTTACTCAAAAAAATATCTCCCTAGAAGAAGAAGTTGACCTCAAAACTAAAGAGCGAACCGAACTCCTTCAAAAAACTCAAGAGCTTGCAGCTATTATAGACAAGTCAGAAATTGAGCTATATATAGTAGATTATGAGACAGACTACTATCTCCACGTTAACAAAGGTGCTTTAGACTCCTTAGGCTATACATACAAAGAGATGCTTGAAAAAAATATTTATGATATTAATCCATCCCTTACAACTGAGCTAGTCGCTCATTTAAAAGTAGTCGCACTCGATGAACCCAATATTATGAACATAACCGAGCATACAAAAAAAGATGGCACAACATATAGTGTGCAGTCACAGATACATATGGTTCAGTACAACAAGAGAGATGCTTATGCCATTTATGACACAAAAATTTCAGATACTCATAAAGCACATGAAGAGATACTCAGACAAAAAAGAATTTTAGAACATAAAGCGCATTATGATATGCTTACAAAACTCCCCAACCGAACACTCTTTTTCGATAGACTCTCCCAAGCCATAAGCAAGTCTAAACGCTCCCAAAAAGAGTTTGCAGTTCTCTTTTTGGACCTCGATGAGTTTAAGGAAATTAACGATACCCTTGGCCATGATGTCGGCGATTTAGTACTTATTGAAATAGCCAAAAGGCTCAAAAATTCCCTGAGAGATGAAGACACTGTAGCCAGACTTGCTGGAGATGAATTCCTCATTATCATAGAGGAGATTCACGCCCAAGATGCCATCTCAATCCTATGTAAAAAAATACTCAACTCTTTAAGTGAAGCTATCACAATCAAGCATACTGAGCTCTATGTAACTTGTAGTATAGGGGTTAGTCTCTACCCAGACCATACAGACGACCCTAAAGTTCTAGTCAAACATGCTGACCAAGCTATGTACAAGGCTAAAAATACTGGAAAAAATAGTTTTCAATTCTATGACTAAAGCAAAATTAAGATAGAATCACTCTTTAAAAGGATATTTTACTTGAACTTAAAAACCACTCTTGCAGACGATAAAATTGCTCTACCCGAAAACTTTTTTTACAATATACAAAAATACAAAGAGCAGCTCTTTAAATGGAACAAAATTCACAACCTAACTGGGGCTAAAGATGAAAACACTCTCAATGAGTTTATCTACGATGCTGTTTTTCCTGTAAGCTTTTTACCCAAAGTCGATACCCTCATGGACATCGGAACAGGTGCTGGTTTCCCAGGTATGATCCTTGCGCTTGCACTTCCAGATACTCATGTAACCTTGGTTGAACCACTTATGAAACGTGCAAGCTTTTTGCAGTTTATAAAAGCTGACTTAGAGTTAGACAATGTAACTGTAGTGAAAAAAAGAGTGGAGGAGATGGAGCCTAAAATCTTTGACATTATTACTTCACGTGCTGTTACAGATACAGATATGCTTCTTACTCTGAGTAAAAACTTCCGTGATGAGCACTCTCAACTTCTTTTTTACAAGGGCGAAAAAGTCTACGATGAAGTAGGAGAGAAGTACGAGCACCAAGTAATTAAAACTAAAAATAGACACTACCTACTTATGAAAGGCAATTAAATGATACTTAAACTTCTTCTAGTCCTCACCGTTA
>Ga0256824_10000704_pt1 | contig 12961 bp, 12 predicted proteins | sample CV67metaG_FD_191570 | JGI IMG/M metagenome (GOLD analysis project Ga0256824, IMG submission 191570) | Hydrothermal vent microbial communities from East Pacific Rise, Pacific Ocean - CV67 | ecosystem: Environmental > Aquatic > Marine > Hydrothermal vents | place: Pacific Ocean: East Pacific Rise...
TTATCTCCTGCAGAATCTCTCATTAATTTTATTTTTGCAGCCCTACCTCTTTCTGATATTCCTCCTGCTAACGCTAATACTTCAAGTAAAGTAGTATTATTATTTTTCAAGTATACAACTTTAGAGTCTCCTCCACTTCCAGGGAAAACTATTACTCTTTTATTTGTAACAGAAACTTGAACAAATGGATCTACATAAAGTCCTTTAAATTCATTTTCAATATATAATTCTGATTCTCTTATTGACATTCCTACAACATTATGTTCTCCAATGGAAGGTAGTTTAACTAAAGAGTCTGACATTATTGTATAGGACATTGAATTTGATAACCCAGATTTTTGTGAACCACCACCAGAATTTGTTACAATATCTAAAACTTTTTGACCTTTATTTGTATAAAATTTGAACTTAATTATGTCATTAACCTGAATAATGTACTCATTTTTAGCTGCATTAGCACTATCTACATCTAACTTATCAAATACATAATCCTTAGGTGTTTTAAGCATTAAGTTACTATTAATACCACAACTTTGAATGGCTAAAAATAGACCAATACTCCACACTGTATATATATGTTTAATCTTCATTTTATAATAATTCTAAATATAATTTTTCCACATTTTCACATAAACGTGTGTAGTGGAATTTATCCTTTACGTAAGCCCAACCATTTTGTGACATTAATTTACGTTTATTTTCATTTTCTACTAACTCTAATAGTTTTTCTGAATACTTCTCTTCTGAAAACCCTTCAATAACATATGCTGTTTTATCTTCTTCTACAATATCTTTTACCCCACCTACATTAGTAGACATCACAACAACATTTGCTGCTTGTGCTTCAATCAAACTTACTGGTGTCCCTTCATTATGAGATGTTAAACAAACTACATCTAACCTTGCTAAAGGTACATCAACATCTTTAATCCAAGAAGTAAACGTAAAAATCTTACTTTCGTTGTCTTTTTCTATTTGTAATGCTTTTTGTTTTAAACTTTCTTCTAACTCCCCTCCTCCAATTACAAATACTCTTATTTTTTTAGTTGTTTGTTTTACGACTTTATCAATCACATTAAAAAACATATCGTGATTTTTAATATCAGTCAACCTCCCTATAATGCCAATACACACTTCATCATTTAAAATATTATATTCGCTTACAAAATTTAAACGTTTATCCTCTTGATTAGTTTGAAACTTAGTTAAATCAAATCCTAAATTAATAACTTTTGCTTTGTTTTGTGGAACTACTTTATGGGTATTCACTAACTCATCTCTTTGAATATCACTAATTGTAATAATTGCACTCGATTTTTTTGCTAAATAACGTTCTACAATTTTATAAAATATTGTTTTAAGTTTTCCAAAATAGGAATGAAACACATGTCCATGAAAGGTATGTACAACAACAGGAACATTTTCTTTAAAAGCAGCCAACCTTCCTATCGCTCCAGATTTAGAAGCATGTGTATGGACAATATCAGGTTTAAACTCTCTAATTATTTCACGAATTTCAGTGTAAGCCTGCTTATCTTTTTTGAAATTTATTTCTCGCTGTAATGAATCAATCAATAGTGGTTTAATACCATATTTATGGGGTATAAATAGTGATTCACCTTCATACGATTCATGCTTACCACCTATTAATTTTGTTTCAAATTTATCAGATAAAAATGCGGATAAAAAAGTTGCGTTATAAGTTGGGCCACCTAAATTAAAACGGTTGATTATTCTTAAAACTTTTATCTTTTTATTCACTTAAAATGATTTAATATTTTTATCCCACCAATTTTGGAAGATTAACAGCGTCCAAATTAAGTAAATTTTATCGCCAAACTTAGGATTATCCCAATTATTTCTCAATTTATTTATATAAGAAGAATTAAAAAGCCCTTGTTTTTGAATGTAAATCTCCGAAAATAGTTTTGAAAATAGTATTTCATTAATATTTTCACCTATCCAAGATTGTAATGGTATTTCAAATCCTTTCTTTTGTCTTTTATATACTGACATTGGTAATCTGTCTTTAAAAGTATCAATCAATAATTGTTTTCTTCCATTTTTATTTACCTTAAAGTCTGAATTTAATCCATTTACAAAATCTACTAAATGGTGGTCTAAAAATGGAGTTCTAACTTCTAAAGAATTTGCCATTGACATCATATCTACTTTTAACAGCATATCGTTTGGTAAAATAAATTGCTGATCTTGGACTAAATAGTCATTTATAGTTTCGTTTTTGAGTGTTATGTAATTTAAAGGATTAAGTATTGATGTTTGTCTCAATAATTGACTTTTATCTTTTTCATCTATAAAAGATGCCCAATTCCAATACCTTTCATTAATGGAGTAATTATAACCTTTTGCTAATTTTTGAACTTTACGATTAAAATCACCAAACTTACCTGAACGACTTTGTCCTAATTTTGATGTTAATTTAGCTATCGATTTAACACCATATTTTTTTAAACTTGATGAATTTTGAATCATCCATTCCGCATGATGTTTACGGTACCCTCCAAAAACTTCATCTGCTCCATCTCCACTTAAAGAAACAGTCACATTTTCTTTAGTTTTTTTTGTTAATAGATAGACTGCGTAAGCTGACGAATCAGCAAACGGCTCATCAATTTCACTAATAAATTCATCAAAATTCTGCTTAAAGTCAGTTTTACCTAACATTATTTTTGTGTGTTTACTTCCAATTTTTGCTACTACATCATCAGCATATTTAGTTTCATCAAAAAATGGATGATCAAAACCAACTGAAAACGTTTGTAAATCCGATTTATAATCTTTTGCTAAAGCCGAAATTATTGATGAATCAACACCTCCACTTAAAAAGCAACCTAAGGGAACATCAGACACCATTCTCAATTCAATTGATTTATTTAATTGAGATTTTAACTCTTTTTTAGCATCTGCGTAACTAATATCAATTTTATTTTTAGTAGTCGGTTTATAATATTCAAATTCAATTAATTGATTATCCTTATAAATATAATAACACCCTGCTTTTACTTTTTTAACTTTATTTAAAATTGAAACTGGTGCAGGAATGTAGGTTAATGTAAATAATAAATTTAAGGCTTCTGAGTTTAGAGTTTTATCTATATCAAAGCTGAAAAACGGCTTGATTTCTGATGAAAAAATGAATTTAGTGTCATCTTCATAAAAATGAAGTGGTTTAATACCAAATCTATCTCTTGCTATTAATAGCTCATCAGTCACGTTATCATAAAAAGCAAAAGCAAAAAAACCGTTAAGTTTCTCGATTCCTTTTGAACTATATTCTATTAATAGATTTAATAATACCTCAGTATCTGAATCGGTTTTAAATTTATATCCTAAATCTATTAAGTCTGATTTTAATTCTAAATAATTATATATCTCACCATTAAACACCAAAGTATACCTACCACACGCACTAACCATAGGTTGATTTGCTGTAGAAGATAAATCTATAATAGATAAACGTGCTTGCCCTAAACTTAACGTTTTGGAACAACTTTTGAAAGATTGATTGTCAGGCCCTCTGTGTTTTAGTGATTTTAAGGCATCATCAATTTTAGTCAACTCATTAATTGACTTATTATTTTTGATCGATATCCCTACTATTCCACACAAAGTACCTACTTTAGTAACAAAGATAGAAAATCAATTATCAATTATCAATTAGTTTACAATTGTTTTACATTTTGTCTTTAAAAAAACGAATATAACTATGCTATTTAATTTTAAAAAATATATTTTCATACTCTTTATTTTGGTTAACACAATCAGCTTCACTCAAGAGGTAATTACAAAACCAACCAATAAAATACAAATTTTAGCTGATGAGATAGCTAACTATCATGGATTAAGACATGCAGCTTTTAGCTTTTATGTTAAAAATATAGATGATAATTCAGTTGTAGCTGATATAAATTCACAGATGAGTATACCTGCAGCTTCAACTATGAAGTTAGTAACTACAGCAACTGCTATTAAAATTTTAGGTAGTAAATATCGATTTACGACTAAGCTAAGCTATTCGGGTTACATTGATTCTACGACACACACATTACATGGAGATTTATATATAATTGGCGGAGGTGATCCTACTTTAGGTTCAAAATATTATAACAAAAAAGGTAAAGAAAGAACATTTTTAGCTAAATGGGCTGATACTCTTTATCATTCAGGTATTCATAGTATTGAAGGTCGTGTAATTGCTGATGCATCAATTTACAAATACCAAGGCGTACCTTCAGGTTGGGTTTGGGGAGATTTAGGTAACTATTATGGTGCAGGACCAAGTGGACTGACTATTTTTGATAATATTCTTAAACTTCATTTTAAAACGGGTCAAAACATTGGTGATTCTACTCAATTAATTTGTACACATCCTTACATTCCAAATTTAACAATTCATAATCAAGTTACATCTGCAAAATCAAAAAGAGATAATGCTTATGTATATAGTTCTCCCTACTCTAATTTTATGTTTGTTAAAGGTAGCTTACATCAAAAAGAAGATGATTTTATGGTAAAAGGAACTATTCCTGACCCTGAGTTTGTATTTGCTTACGAACTTGATTACGCTTTAGAAAAGGCTGGCATCAAAGTAAAGTACTACCCTTCAACAAATAGATTATTACTAAATGATTCTACGTACACTAAACCAGAACAAAAAACTATTTACACACATAAATCTCCTTCATTAACTTCAATAATTAACTGGACAAATCAAAGAAGTGTAAACTTGTTTGCTGAACATCTTCTTTGTCAAATATCTGTAAAACGAAATGGTTATGGTAGTACATATAATGGTACATTAATTACACAAGCTTATTGGAGGAATAAAATTGATGCATCTGGTCTATTCATGACAGACGGTAGTGGCTTGTCTCGTTCAAATGCAGTAAATGCAAAATTTTTTATTGAATTACTAAACTACATGAAGTCTTCAAAAACACTTAAAAACTCATTAGCTATTGCTGGTAAAAAAGGAACTATGGCGAGTATTGGAAGAAATACATCTGCAAGTGGTAGAGTTATTGGTAAAAGTGGAACAATGACAAGAATGAAAGCCTATACAGGCTATGTGACAACGAAAACGGGTAAACATTTAGCGTATGCTATGATTATAAATAATTATAACTGTCGGACATCTGATGTTAAAAAATACTTTCAAGCTATAATGGTTAAAATGGCTGAATATTAAGATTTTTATACTGAATACTTATGTTTGTGTTTATACATAATAGTTATCCTATCCATTTTTTGTGATAACTATTTTTAGCTATACGTTATTAAATAATAGTATATACAAAAAAGCTCCATTTACAAGTTGTAAATGGAGCTTTTAATTTAAATGTGATATTTACTTTTTATATTTTTTTGTTAATTTTTCAATTGAATTATTGATTTTCACAACTTTTTGTTCTTGCTTAGCATAAGACTCATCTAATTTTGCTTGTGAAACTTTTGCATCTTCAGGTGCTACTTTTCCAGAATCTATTTTAGAATTTAACTTATTTTGTTTTTTATCAATTTTAGCTTTTGATGCATCTAATTTTCTCAATTGAACAGTATATTTATCCATTGAACTTTGATATTTTTCTTGAGCTTTTTTAGCTTTGGCTGCTGCTTTTACTTTTTTAGCTTCTACTTTTGCTGCTTTCTTTTCAGCTTTTGCTGCTTTCTTAGCCTCTTTAGCTTCTGCTTTTGCTTTTTTCTCTGCTTCTTTTGCTTTCTTAGCTTCTTCTTTTGCTACCTTTTCTGCATCTTTTGCAATCTTTTCTGCATCTTTTGCTTTTACTTTTGCAGCTTTTTCAGCTTTAGCTGATTCTTTTTCAGCTTTCTTTTTCATTTCTTCAGCTTCTACTTCAGCTTTTTCTTTAGCTACTTGCTGCTCATAAGCTTTTAATTTTGCTTGTTGTGCCGTTTTATCTTTATCTCTTTGATCAATAGCGTTTTGCACATCAGCTTTTGCATCTTCTGCCTTCTTAGCATTTTCTGAAGCTAATTTATCTGCATCACTTTGTAAATTTTGAGCTTCTTTTATCGATTTTTCTTTTTCAACTTTTAAAGCTTCAGTTTCTTTAATAGAAGACTCTTTATCTTTAACACTTTCGGCTACAGATTCTTTAGCGTCTTCTACTTTTTGTTTTTGTGCTTCTGCATTAGCGTTAATTTTTTCAATATTCTGTACTGATTTAGCTTCAATAGCTTCAATAGAATTATCTACACTTATAGTTTTAACAGCCGCTAAGCCTTCAACCATTTTTTGTGTTTTAATAGGGTAAAATGCATTGTTTTTAATTAATGCACCTTGTAAAACAATAGTTTGATAATCAGCTGACTCAATTTTAATATCTACTGCTCCACCTTTAAAATCTGTAATTGAAACATTAGCATACCCTTTTGAATCTGTTGATGCTGACCCTACTGTTTGTCCAGCTGATGAAATTGTTACAGTTGCACCTGAAACAGCATTATCATTATTAGTTACTCTTACTTTTACTGAAATATTTTCTAAAGTATTTTCAATTAAAATTTTAGTATCGTTTGCATTTGAATTTGCAAACATATTTGCTGAACCTAATAAGATAGCAGCAATTAAAATGTATTTTTTTTTCATATAATTATATTTGTTTTTAAGTTCTTATAACAATTTCTTAGCCAAACTATAAATTTGGTATGATTCAAAGATAATAAAATATAGATAAGATTGTAATTAATTTTGTTTTAATCTAACTACCTTTAGCGCCTTGTAAAAGTTTTATGGAAAAACAAATAATTCAAATTGAACAATTTTTTCAGTTCTTAGAGGATGAATATAGTTATGAATTATACTATAAATCCCCTCCTTCAACTAAAATTTGTAAATCGATAAACTATTATAAAGATTATAGAACTATTGAGATACAACTCCATAAGAATTTAACCTATTTTTATCTTAATGTGATAACTGAAAAAGATGAATCGTTTACAATTACAAGTTTTAATAATAAGATGATCTTTTGTGATGAACTAACTAATGAAAACTTACAAAAATCAAAACTTAAACTATTAGACTTTTTAACTTCTAAATAATTGTAATTAATTACATAACTTTATGGTTTCTAACAATTCATCTAAGTCTTCAAAAGATTCATCCCTATTATAAAATAAAAACCATACTGGATATCCCCATTTCAAATTTTGTTTTTTCTGCATGTATAAAACTTCAGGCCTCATACTTTTGAATGTTTTAGGCTTTACTTGAATTCCTCCCACAACATTTTGTTCTAAGTCGTAAATAATAATATCTATTCTAAGTGATTCATCTAAATAACCTTGAGCTTCCTCAACTTTATTCCTCTTCAGTTTTGATTTTAATAACTTAATAGCTTTCTTTTCAATATTACCACCCTTTAAAGATTGAATTACAAATAAATCGTACTCCCATTGAATACAATCTTTTAGTGAGTATTTGTATTCATTCCAATATTCAATTTGTGATTCATAAAGTCTTGCACCAAATTCTTTTACTGTTCCTGTACTAACAATACCACATTTACATTCATTTAATTTATGATACTCAATAAGTTGTACTAATGCATCTTTACTTTTCGGCTTATGAACTTTAATTATTTTCATAACAGGCACACTCATAAATGGATCTGAAATTCCCATTTTACCATTTAATTCATTTAACTGCCCTCCAGTATAAGCCATATTGTATATTGTATTTTCTAAAAAGTAAGTAACTATTTTAGGTGTTTAAAGATAAACATTATTTTAAACAAAAATCGTATTTCAATACTAAATCACTTTGAAACCAACTAAACTATGTTAATAAAAACAAAAGATAGTCTTTAGCAGAACACAAGAAGTACTTAAATTTGTAAAAAAATATATACATGTTAAAAATAGGTTTATTTGGTGTTGGACATTTAGGAAAAATTCATGCAAAATTGATTTCGGAATTAAAAGAAAAGTTTGAATTTGTTGGTTTTTTTGATCCTTCTGATGAAAATGCTAAAAGAGCTATTGAAACACATAACTTAAAACGTTTTTTAACTGTTGATGAATTATTAGAAGAAGTGGATTGCATTGATATTGTTACGCCTACTGTTACTCATTTTGAAATAGCATCAAAAGCTTTAAGAAAATCAAAACACGTATTTATTGAAAAACCTATAACACAAACAAATGAAGAAGCCAAAAAATTAGTTGCTTTAGCTAATGAGGCTGGTGTAACTGTACAAGTTGGACATGTAGAACGTTTTAACCCCGCTTTTAAGGCTGCCAAACCATATATAGACCAACCCCTTTTTATTGAAACTCATAGGTTGGCACAATATAATCCAAGAGGTACTGATGTGCCTGTTGTTTTAGATTTAATGATTCATGATTTAGACATTATTTTAAGTACAGTTAATTCTCCAGTAAAAAGAATTAGTGCTTCAGGTGTTGCTGTTGTTAGTGATACTCCTGACATTACTAATGCAAGAATTGAATTTGAAAATGGATGTGTAGCAAATTTAACAGCTTCACGTATTTCCCTGAAAAATATGCGTAAATCAAGGTTTTTTCAAAGAGATGCTTACATTAGTGTTGACTTTTTAGAACAAAAAATGGAAGTTGTAAAAATGACAACTTTAGATACAGAACCAGATCCTTTTGACATTGTTTTTGATTTAGGTGAAGGTAAAAAGAAAAAGAAAATTGAAATTTTCAACCCTGAATTGGAATCTTCAAATGCAATTAAAGAAGAGTTAGAAAATTTTGCTGATTCTATTAACAATAACGAAACACCTATAGTATCAATAAATGATGGTTACAGTGCTTTAACAGTTGCTAACCAAATTATGGAAAAATTGAAAGCAAATGGTAGCTTGATTGAAGCTTAAATTCGTTTTTATTACTTACAAATTCATATCTCAAACTACTTTTGATACAGATATAATTTCAATACCAATACATTCTTTTTAACTTCATAAATAACTCAATTCCTAATAATTTATTAGAAATTGAGTTAATAGTATTACCCCAAATATGACTTTAACATCCACAATGTTTTTTCTGTTTGTGAAATGTAATCACTCATTAATGAAACCGTTCCTTCATCATCAGCAGTTCCAGCTAAACTTAATATTTGTCTTTCTTTTTGTAAGAGTATTGAAAAGTTTTCCATCACAATTGTTACACTTGTTTTACCGTCAAACAAACCTCTTTCAGCTTTAATTGATGACTGTTTAATGTAATCTTCAAATGTATGGATTGGTGTACCATCTAAAGTTAAAATACGTTCTGCAATTTCATCTACTTTAAGGACTGCATCATCATAAAACTCTTCAAATTTTAAGTGTAATTCAAAAAACTCTTTTCCTTTAATGTTCCAGTGAAACCCTCTTAAATTTTGATAAAACATTTGATAATTTGACAATAAATCATTCAAATCAACTACTAAAGCCTCTGCTTTTACTTTTTCTATTCCTATTAAATTATACATAATTTGTTTTTTTATTAATTAATCTTTAAAACTATTTCTTTCTTCTACTTTGTTTGACAAATACTGAATAAACTCAAACTCATTACCATCAGCATCAGCAAAATAATCTCGTATTCTGTATTTCTCTACCGCTTTGTCATAACTTCTTTTAAATCCTGCACCTTTCAATCTTTGGGTTACTGCCTCAATATCATCTACCACAAAAGCTATGTGGTTTAGACCTATTATATCGTAATTTTTAATAAACTTACTCCCCAAATCTGCTACAGACTTTTGAATAGCTATATATGTATAATCGTCACCAAAATGAATCCATTCTTCTAACTTATCATCTCCTCCTCTTATTTTAAAATGTGGAAAAGCAGACTTAAAAAAGTTGACACTTTCTTTCATGTCATTTACAGTTAAATTGGCATGTTCAATATATACGTTTTGTTGTTTTATATCTAAATTCATAACAGTTACTTTGTTTGTTCATGACAAAAGTAAAGCTACTTTAATTATAAATCAAATTGATAGTTTTTATATCCTTATAAATTTTTACTATATTTACATTATGATTACACTTCAACAATTAGAATATATAATAGCAGTAGACAAATACAGGCACTTTGTAACCGCATCAGAAAAATGTTTTGTTACACAACCTACATTGAGTATGCAAATTAAAAAATTGGAATCAGATTTGGACGTTACTATTTTTGACAGAAGTAAACAACCTATTATCCCAACCCTTTTGGGTGAAAAGATTATTAACCAAGCTAAAGAAGTACTTTTTCAATCCAAAAAAATAACAGAGCTTATTACTAATGATAAAACTTCAATTTCTGGAAAATTAAATATTGGTATTATACCCTCATTAGCACCTTATTTACTACCTAAATTTATTGGTGGCCTAACTAACAACTATCCAGACTTAACTATATCGGTTACAGAAATGCTAACTGAAGACATTATTATTGCTTTAAAAAATGACGATTTAGATGTTGGAATTTTAGTAACTCCATTAAATGAAAAAGGAATTTTTGAACAGCCTTTGTTTTATGAAGAAATGATGTTATATGTAAACCCAAATCATCAATTTGCTTTAGATAAAACAATTAATTCAAACGAAATAGCTACAGACAACCTTTGGTTAATGAGTAAAGGGAATTGTTTTAGAACTCAAGTTGTTAATTTGTGCGATTACAATTCAAAATTAGAAGAGCAAAAGAATTTTAAATTTGAAAGTGGTTCACTTGAAACAATTATTAATTTAGTAGATAAAGAAGGTGGTTATACTTTATTACCTGAATTAGCAACATTAAACGGTAATAAAGCTGGTATATTGAAACAATTTTCTAATACAAAACCACTTAGAGAAGTTAGCTTAGCTTTTTCGAGAACAAACGTAAAATCAAAATTAATTGAAATTTTAGGAGACGAAATTTCAAAATCTATTCCTAAAAGTATGATTAATAAAGGTGATGGAGAAATAGTACTTTGGAGGTAGGTGTTTTGATTATTTAGTTTTAAAATTTCTCACAAGAAAGGACTATCACGGTAACTCATCCCTATAAAGCAAGAATGTTTACTTTATATCATTTATTGTTGTTGTTTTGCGTGATAGCGAGTTGATAACATTTCTAATGTGTTTAATGTTTCATTAGATTATATTGTAGGTGAGGGAAATCTTGCTAATTTTGATAAAGAAGTCTTAAAACGAATAGAAGATATTGAAAATTTAGATAATGATACTAAAAATAAACTATTCTTTTTGATTGATAATGTAATTCAAAATTTTAAAACTAAACAAGCTTTCAGTTAAAATACAAAAAAACCACTAATTAAAGTAGCTTTTCTGTTTTATTATCTTTTGTAAATTTAATTTCTTATCAAAAGTGCCATTTGGGACATTACCCACTTTAGGACTTTACTCCATTTAATTCACGAACTACATCACCTGCCCATAAAAATAATATGATTGATGCTAAGATATAAATTGATGAAACTATTACAAGTCCTATTTTTCTTATTTTTACTTTTTTAGTATACTTTTTTAATATTAAATGTTTTCTATCTTTAAAATAAAAAAGTAAAAGTATTAATAGAAAAAAATTGATAACTATAAGTATTTGGTTTACATCAAAAGAAATATCATCAACTAATTTTGTGTGTAAACGAATATAACTATAAATAGCTTTTAAATTAAATGTGAACAGAATAGAAATTAATCCAGCGGAGTAAAAAAAAGGAATTTCTTTTTCTCTTATAACCCTTGTATAAAACAAATAAATAGAGTAATATAATGCATTCATAATTTATAATTTATTCCGATAATAATGTAGCAGGTTCAGGAGAATGATGAGCTCCACCCCATTTTGACAACGTTTTAGTCCAATCCAAATTCCCATTAGTATAAGTATATGGCATAGAAATTTGAACATTTGATGAATACTGCAACCATCTCATACCATTGTATGTCATATTAAATGCAGCTCCATAAAATCCCAATACGCCTGTACCATTAATAACGTGTTCTTTTCCCCTTGTAAATTGATTAATTTGATGATTTTCATATTGTGTTTCAATATCCCAAGCACCTTTAGCTGCAAGTGCCCATCCTCCATATTTAAAAGCTTTACTCAAATTAGATGTTTGAGTTGGTGTAGCATATTGGTTACCTTTCCATCCACTAACATAGAAGTTAATCTTACCACTTTTTAACATTGCAATGGAACCACCTTTCAATACTTTATCTAATTTTGAAAACCCCAATCCAATCAATGACGATCCTGCACCAGAATTATTAGAAGAACTTTCCCAATATGATGAAGAAGCATTAAAATTAGAATTTTGAGCAAAAGAAAGATCTAATTTATCTCCAACATTCATATTTAGTCGAGTGTAAAACAAGTCATTAGCATTCCATTTAGATGTCCAAAATTTATCTTCAGGAAAATATTGAGGATTATGAAAGACTATTTCTTCCCAAGTTATATCTCTAGTTAAACCAAACTGTTTCTTAACCTCAGACGTATTCATTTCGTTTGCAACCTGACTTGGACCATCACCATCTTGCACACTATAGTTTAGGTTTCCGTCAAGATCTTTTCCAGGCTCTAACCCTTCTAATTCAACTGTATGAATAACTTGATTCCCTGAAAACTGATATGGTGACCACTTTGGGTACTCAGCAGTCAAAGGATCAACAGCAAAGAACCTTCCCACTCTTGGGTCATGCATTCTATACTTATAATTTACAGAATTTCCTTTACCTTTCACCTCTGGGTCATTCTCTTGACCTTGGAAGCCGTACCTATATTCTCCATCAGCAAGTACAACCCCTGTATTTGGGTCAATATTAGTATTAGGCAACAGCATACCAAACGGGTAGTAGTCTGCTTGGGGAGTTATTTCTTTAGACATAAATACAGTTGTATTAAAGCTATTTAAATACAAAAATGTAGTAATTGAATATGTGCTTTGTAATTT
>Ga0256824_10000706_pt1 | contig 12949 bp, 16 predicted proteins | sample CV67metaG_FD_191570 | JGI IMG/M metagenome (GOLD analysis project Ga0256824, IMG submission 191570) | Hydrothermal vent microbial communities from East Pacific Rise, Pacific Ocean - CV67 | ecosystem: Environmental > Aquatic > Marine > Hydrothermal vents | place: Pacific Ocean: East Pacific Rise...
ATTAATCTTTTTTTGCAACTCTAAATCAATATTTAAAATTAGATTTTGATCTTCAATTGGAGCTTTTGTTTTAATCTCTGCAACTTCCTTATTTCTTGCACTTACTTTAACCATTCTATAGCCAAGCTCTCCTTGTAAAACCTTATTATACTGTCTCTCTAAACCTGTTTTTCCAATAACACCTACCGTCTCAACAACACCGATTCTTGTCCCATTATCTTTTTTTTCAATAGCATTGGCTTCTCTATCTTTAGCATTTTGTCTTTTATTTGAACGTCCCACGTAACCTACAATATGGGTTGCCATACTTCCTGCTGGATACATACGTTTCGTCTCAGACTCTATCTCCAAAAGTTTATTAATACTCAATTTGGGATAAGCACCAATCATCTCATCATAAACAATAAAATCAACAATAGGAATAAAACGATGATTATAAGGAGAGTTTTTCTTTTTATACTTTGCGAGAAGCTTACTTTTGTTCAAATCAGGAAATTCTCTTACAATACTATTAATACTCTTTATCAATTTTTCACTGTCTTGTTTTAAATGAGGAGCAATTTTAATAGAAAACCCTATATCATTAACGGCTAAAAGCTTTTTGTTTCTATCTAAAATCTCTCCACGAACAGGTTTAATAAAGTACTTTCGCTCAATATTCATCTGTGCTAGATGTTCATAATAGTAGTTCGATTTAATACTAATTTGATAAATCCTAGAGATAAGCATAACCCAAAAAAGTGCAAAAATAACAAAAATAATACCAAATCTCATAAGAAGACCCCTATAAGAATATCAATAACAATATAATAGACCAATAAAACATCTCCCAGTACACTGGATGTATTAAAAACAAAATCATATAGAAATAACCCCATATAATAGGAGAAATCAATAAGTATCATCAAGGCAAAAAGTAAGCAAACATGACAACGAATAAGAAGTTTTAACCCCGAATAGAGAAAAATATAAATCATTATAATAATGAAAGTAGTTAAAAAGAGTGGTAAGGAGGAGTTTAACTCTAAATTTAAAAGATAAAAGAAACCACTTAACGCATAAATTGGATTTTTATCTAAATTATAAATGATAATATATCCAACCAAGCCAATTAAAGGTGGCAACATGGGATACATAGAGACCAAAAAGGGATAGAATAACACAAATAGTGTCAAAAGTATTTTTTGAAAAATATTTAATTTATTATTATCTAATTCTTTATATTTAGCCACGATTAATCCTATCTATTTATTTAACTTATAGACCAAAGAGATTTCATTACAAATAGGGAAATGAATACACTTTATACAATCTGCCCAAATTTTATGTTCAGGAATACTCTCTTTAGCAATCTCAACAAAACCCATCTTTATGAAAAATCTAGGTAGGTAAGTCAAAACCAATACCTCTTCAGTAACATTTAACGATTTTGCCTCTTTCAAGCTAAATTCTACTATTTTTTTTCCTATACTTTGACCTCTATATCCATCTTTTACAATCAATGAACGAATTTCAGCCAAGCGTGAAGAGTGAATATGTAGTGCAGTGTAACCTACAATTTTGTTCTCCACTTTAGCTAAAACATACGAGCGAATATTGGTTGCTACCTCATCAGCATTTCTCTCTAAAATAACACCATCTTTAACTTCTGAAACAACCATCTCTTGCATTTCAGGAATATCAGACAATCTTGCCTTAACTAGTTCGACCACTCAGTAACTCCAAAAATATGTTCAAAAATTTTCTGATGTATTCTATCGTATCCTATTCGCTTTGAGTTAGAGATAGTAATACAACCAGGAAATGCCTTTTTAAGAGCCGTCTTCTCTTTTTGATTTAACTTGTCTATCTTAGTAAAAACGTCTAAATAGAGTTGATCTCCACGAATAAACTCTTTAACATACTTATTTACATCTTTATCTATTTGTGCATTAGGATGTCGTGCATCACGAAGATGAATAAAGACACGAATTGAGACACGATGTTTTATAAACTCGACCAAATTTTTTTGCCATGCACCTTTTAAATCTTTAGAGACCTTCGCGTAACCAAAACCTGGTAAATCTACAAAACGAATGTTCCAATCCTTTTCATCATAAATATAACGAATATCAAAAAAGTTGATCAGTTGTGTTTTACCTGGTGTAGCAGAACTCTTTGCTAAATTCTTACGTGAAGTCAACCCATTAATGGAAGAGCTTTTCCCCACATTAGAGCGTCCTAAAAAGACCACTTCACTCACTGTATCTTCTACACTATCGCCTAGGGCTTGTGCAGACTTCATAAACTCTGCGTTAACAAGTCTTGGTGTTGCCATTATTTTCTATCCTCTATTTCAAATCTAAAATGTACAGGTTTTTTCTTTTTACCTTTAATATCTGCTAAGCCTGTCTTCAAATCTAAAGTAATACTCTCTGCTTTTATAGTTCGATTATTGGTCTCATCAACCAAAACAACATCTCCATAAAAAAAATATTTTGAACTATTTGGGGAGTAAACAACTCTTCCCGTTCTTCCTGTATAGTGAATACCGTTCTCGATTAAATCAAACCTTACTCTACCTTTTGCTTCGTACTTTGTGGCTTTTTTTTTCTTGTTAAAATAAACCGTAACTTTTGATGCCTTAAACTCATTACTACCCTGTTTTATCTCTGCATGTCCCTCAAAGAAAGCAACTTGATTAATATTATTTGCATAAAAATGGTCTGCTTTAATATCAACAATATCTGCCCAAAGAGCTAAGCTGGAGAATAAAATATAAAATATAAATAATTTTTTCATAAATAACCCTGATTTTTAAACGTTATTATAGCAGTTATTTTTAATTATTTGTTAGAAATGATATAATGCTTATCAATAAAATAAGGACTATCAATCATATGAAAAAACACTATTCATCTATCATCTCCTCTGGTTTTGGCGTTTTTGCCTCTAAAACCTTTCCTAAACCCATACAAAAAGTCGTTAACCATGGCTATGTTAAACTTATGGGTCTTGATATGAACGAGTTTCAAAACCCCAGTGACTACCCTACTCTTAATAAGCTCTTTACCCGAGCATTTAATAATCCAAAAGAGATTACAACCGATGAAAGCATTATGATTTCTCCTGTTGATGCGTTGGTTACTGATTTTGGAGAAATTGTTGGAGGTAAAGCATATCAAATTAAAGGGATGGAGTATGGTTTAGCAGAACTTTTTGGAGAGCATCATAAAGAGGCTTCAAAAGCTGTTGATGGAGGTCAATTTGTAAACCTATACCTCTCCCCAAAAGATTACCATAGATACCATACACCTGACACCTTAACCATTAAATCATTAACCCATATTCCAGGAAAACTCTATCCTGTAAACTTTCCTCTTTTAAGAAATAAAAAAGACCTTTTTATAGAAAATGAACGTGCTATTATTGAATGTGTTGATAGTAAAGGACGAACTTTTGTTATGGTCTTGGTTGGTGCATTGAACGTTGGAAAAATGATTATTACTTTTGAAGATACCATAAAAACAAATTCAAATATTAGAGAACCCCAGCACTATACATATAAAGACCTTACATTAAATAAAGGAGAACTCTTTGGATGGTTTGAGATGGGTTCAACCATTTTACTTTTTAGCCAAAAAGATGCTTTTACACCTCAACTTGAAATCAACCAAAAAGTAAAATTCACACAAACGATAGGAGAGATTCACTAATGAAAAAAGCAATTATTTTTGATATGGATGGAACACTTGTCGACAGTTCAATAACCATTGTTAATGCTATTAATCATGTACGAAACAACCTCCAGCTTCCTCCAATGGAGACTGAACTTATTTTAGAAAAAGTCAATGACCCTCACCTTAACCCTGCAAAATTTTTTTATGAAGTTGATGCCTTTACTCCTCAACATGAAGCATGGTTTTCAGGATATTATACTGATAATCATGAAAAAGAACTACAACTCTACAGTGGAATAGAAAATCTTCTTCAAAATTTAAAAAATAAAGGCTTCAGACTTGCCATTGCCACTAACGCTTACAGAGGTTCAACCATTGAGTCTCTTTCTCATTTAAAAATTTTAGACTATTTTGAAAGTTTGGCATGTTATGATGATGTAGGTCGAGGTAAACCTGCACCAGATATGCTAGAAAGAAATTTAGAAGATTTAAAAATTGAAGCCAAAGATGCTTTTTTTGTAGGAGATAGTGAACGTGATATGTTGGCTTCTAAATCAGCTAACATTGACTATGTTATGATCAATTGGGGTTTTTCAGACTATGAAGATGCCATTCATCATGTTGATGAGTTAGAAAAAGTCATTATGGAAGCTTAAAAATGCACTTTTCAAAAGCCACCCTTACAGACATGGTATCTGTTGCCTTTATAGGAGCAGGACTCTCTCTTTCTGCTCCCTATGCTCTGCCCCTTTTAACCATTGGTCTCTTTGCCTTTTCAGGTGCAGTCACCAATCAAGTTGCTATTTATATGTTGTTTAATCGTGTTCCCCTACTTTATGGTTCAGGAGTTATAGAAAACAACTTTGAAACGTTTAAAGGTTCTATCAAAGAGATGATTATGAAACAGTTTTTTAATCAAGAGCAGTTAAGCAAGTTTTTTCAAAGTGAAGAACACAAATTAGACTTAGCCCCCTTGGTCAAGTCTGCTGACTTCTCTCCTGCTTTTAATGCACTTACACAAAGTGTCATGGAGTCAAAACTGGGTGATATGCTCAACATGTTTGGAGGAGAAAAAGCCCTTGAAGGACTAAGAGAACCGTTTGCAAATAAACTAAAGTCAGCAGTAGTTGGCATAGTAAGTTCAGACACATTCAAAGCCCAAATCAATCATCACTTAGAACACTCTACTCTCAACGATGATTTACGTAATTCAGTAGAAGATTTAATTACAAAACGTCTCAATGACTTAACCCCAAAAATGGTCAATGATTTAGTACATGAACTTATCCACAGCCACTTAGGTTGGCTTGTTGTGTGGGGTGGAATCTTTGGTGGTCTTATTGGATTGGCCTCTTCCTTTATTTTATAATTTTACTTATACGACCAATACAACTCATACTTCTTAATAAGTCCTTTCTTCTTCAACTTATTAAGAATTCGTCTCGATTTTCTTTCATGAGAAGGTAAAAAAGATTTTATTTTATAAAACTTTTTATATTTTAAAATATACGAGAAAGATAAATATTTTTTTACTTGTTTTTCATAAGCTTTTGCTTTTTTCAAACTTTTAAAACGTCCAAACTCTACAGGGACATTGGTCTCTTCAGGGTCTATAAAAGCGTAACTGTTAATTTGAATATTTCTTTTATTTATAAAAGTTTCTATTTTCACTTTTGGTGCTTTTCGTCTGATTATAGAGTTTGAACGAGCAATGGATGGAACAGAAATAACTTCTATACTAACAGGAGCAACTCCTTGTTTTCTTGTACCTAAATAAGTTGCTGCTCCCTTAGAGAGATCTAATTCTCGTTTGCCCCAAAAAGGTCCACGGTCATTAATCCTCACATTTAAAGAGAGTCCCTTTTCATGATTGGTTACTTTAAGAACCGTTCCTAAAGGATACGTTTTATGTGCAGCAGTATAACCATTCATATCATACACTTCACCTAGTGCTGTTAATCGTCCATGAAAATATTCACCATACCATGAAGCTAAAATATTTTTTGTTTCACCTACTGACAATTTATGAGGATAATAGGTAATATTTTTAACTGTATAGGGGTAGAGAGAGGCTTTAATTCGACGCTCTTCTTTGCTTAAAGAAAAAAGGGAGGTGGTAAGTAATAAGAGTAAATAAATTTTTAACATTATAGGCGAATCAACTTTAATGGGTTCATATGTTTATTATGCTTGGTTACTTCAAACATCAAACTTCTATCTACTTTTCCAATGGTTGTACCAAGAGAGAGTTGTTTTCCAACATGAATACCAGGAGCAAGACGTGAAAGCTTTGCATAGATGGTGTGAATGCCATTGGCATGTTCTACAATAACTACTTTTCCAAGCATTCCACCAGAATTTTCAGAAAAAACAACTTTACCTTTTAATACTGACCTTACTTTTGAACCTATATGTGGTGCTTTTAATGTAATAGATTTGTTAAAAATCTTAAATTTATAAATAGGGTCAATGTATGAGCCAAATTTTTTAATAAGTCTTGAACCTTTTAAAGGAGAGATTGTTTTTCCTCCTCGATAACTCGAAACGCTTATGTTGCTATTAATACTTTCTTTTGGTTCAGTAGAGAAAGTTCTGTTCTCTTTAACTGCTCTTGCTAAAGCAATACGATTCTGTTCTTCAAGTTTTCTAGCTCTAGCCGCAGCTTTTTCATCTTGTTTAATAATTTGAAGTTTAGCCAGTTTTTTCTCTAAATTTCGTCTTGAAGCCTTAATTCGATTAAAACGTTTTTTATAAATTGATTTATCTTTTGCTAAAATAATAATAATTTCCTCTTTTTTACTCTTTTTTACTTGGTACTCTGTACGTTCATTGCTGTATTTAGTAATAGCTGTTCTAAGAATAGAAGCTTTTAATGTAAGAGCTGATTTTTGATTTTCTAATCCTTTTATCTCTTTTTTTAACACCTCTATCGCAAGACTATTCTTTTGAGCATAAACCTCATAAACCTCTTGCATCATCACAGACTCCCTAGTAGGTTGTTTTAACTCTTCAAGTGCTAATGACATAGAAAATTTTTTCGAAACTAAAGCAATAAACTTCTCTTGTTTCACAGTAATTGAAACAGAAATTTTTTTCAAATCAGCAGTGAGAAGCTTCTCTTTGTTTTTTAAGCTTAAATACTCAGCTTCATTATTTTTAATATTTACTTCTAAAGAGCTTAGTCTACTTTCTAGTTGTTTCTTCTCTTTTTTTGCCATTAAGATTTTTTTAGCAATGGTTGAAAGTTCTTTATCCATTTTTTTATACTCTACTTTTTTTGCACTCAACTGTCTTTTACTTTTCTTAATTTTTGTATCAACAGAAGAGGCACCTAAGAGACTAAACAGTAGCAAAAAGCCAAGAATAATCTTCATTTACTCTTCCTTTACATGAACAACAACCAAAAATACAGCGATTAAAACCACAGATATTGAAGCAAAAAGCAAAATAAAAAAATCAGAAAATACAAATATTTCAGAAACATTATCTTTTAAGATTTCCATATTCGTATCGCTAACCCAACTTTTTTGAATAAATAAAAAAAGTATACTTGTTAAAATAGCTGAAAGTATTGCATCTAGTACAGCCATATTTATAAGGACTTTAGAACGTAAAAAAAGAGATGCTCCAAAAATTTCCATAACTTTCATACGTTGAGCATGTAAAAAATTCCAAACTTCCATCTGCTTAACAATTAGAAAGAACCCAATAATTGCCATAAAAAAAATAAATGTTCCAAATGCCATTTTAATAAAAGTAAAAAGTTCATACTTTGCTTTATATGCTGAACGAAAATTTTCAATACGCTTAATATTTTTACTTTTTGCTAAGTTTATTTTCACCCGTTCCAATTCAGAAATACTCAATAACTTATCAAGTTTTACACTGTAAAAATTGGGTAAAGCTTTTTCCATATTAATAGAAGTTTTTTCACCATCACCATTGATACGATCTAAAATTTTTGATTTTTCAAGCTCTTTTACTCCAAGAATATGGCTATCCCAAGCTCTAAAATCATCAATACTCATCTCATCTTTAGCTACAACTATAATACTATAGCTGTTGGAAAGGCTCTTCTCATAAGTATCGGTTGTACGATCAAATACAATTAAAAATTCTAATCCAAGTAAGATAGCAACTAAAGGAAAAATAAGTGATATATGTCTTTTAATGAACTTCATAAACATTTCCTCGTTCATCAATAGTAAAATGTCGATAAGGAATATTAAAAACCATTGGAATTTTATGTGTTACAACCACAACAGTGGTATCTAACTGTTGACAAGCATTCTCCATTAAGTCCCAAATGACATTGGAAGAGAATTCATCAAGATTTCCTGTAGGTTCATCAGCCAATATCAAAAAAGGATTTTTAGCCAAGGCTCGTGCCACACCAACCCGTTGTTGCTCTCCACCTGAAAGCTCCATTGGGTATTTTTCCTCTTTTCCACTTAATTTTACATGATGTAAAAGCCGTCGTGCTTGAGTAGATTGAACCTCTGCTGAATAACCTGAAATCCATAATGGAAGAACCACATTCTTTTCGACTGTCCATTCATTAATAAGTTTATAGTCTTGAAAAACAATGCCCAAATGAGTTCTAAGCTCTTGAAGTTTTGTTTTTTTAATATCAATCATATCAAGTCCACCAATAACCAAAGAGCCTTCACTGGGTTGAAGGTTTCCATAAAATGATTTTAATAATGTTGATTTTCCACTACCACTAGGTCCCGTTATAAAGACAAAATCGCCTTTTTTAATGGCGAAAGTAGCATTTTTAATAACTTCATCTTCATTACCATAAGAGAGTGAAAGATTATTAGCTGTAATAACATTAGACATCTAAATACTCCATAATTTTAAGATGAGTTCTATAATTGGTAACCGTTTTAACAGGATTTGAGTGAAAATAATAAGCCTCTTTAGTATCTAAATAGATGAACTTATGTTCAGGTCTGTCAAAACTACCAAAAGCCAATTTTATAAGAATAGCTTCATTTCTTATTTTAAAAATTCGTTCAAAATGAATAAAAGCACCCTCAAAAAGTAAAGGTTTATGCGTTATTTTATCTAAAAGTTCCTTTTTATAAATTATATCTTTAAAATTAAAATTAAAATCTATAATTCTAAGTTCAGAATGCTCTAGTGAAGTAACATATACATCATAAATATCTTTTTCCTGTTTTAACCATCGTGCTTCATACTTACTTGTAACTTCCAATGCTTCATTTTTACGAATTTCAACAGAAGTTTTTGCAACTTTATCACCTAAAAAAGTATCTAAAGCGTACCAAAAATATTTATAACTGTCTGTCCGTAACTCTAGTCTTCCAGCTTTTTTCAACACCCTTAGGGACTCTTCTAAAAATGAGCTAGAGATAACTCTTCTATGTGGTTTTTTATCCCAAGGAACAGGGAAATGAACAAAAATCTCTGAACAAGTATTTGAAGGAATCATCTCTAAAAGAAGACGTGCATCATAGTTTACAACCCAAATATTATTAAGATTGAGAAGTTCTATCTGCTTTAAAACTTGAGTTGCAGAGGGAGTATGAATCTCAATTCCAATAAAAAGTCTATTTGGATTTTTTTGTGCTTGATAGAGTAGATGTTTACCTGAACCAAAACCAACTTCAATAGAGACACTCTCAAAAGAAAACTCAATATTATTAAAATCTTCTATATTTTTTTCGTACTTATTAGAAAGTAGTGCTTTCGTAGAGTGAATGGTAATATTCGATTGAGTCACTTCTAAATTATAAGCCCCTGAAACATCAGCAATTGCTTGTTTTACTAAATTTACTTTTAAAGGTCTAGTTACCTTATCATACTTTAATAGCCAAGAGCAAGAACTGCTCTTTTTAAGATGCAGTAAAAAAGATTCATTATCATGCTTTACCCCAATAAGTTCATCTTCACTATGGCTGTCATTGGCTTTAAAAAGCACTTCTGTTTTGTTGTATTTTCCCTCTGTAATCACAGAAGTATCGAAAGGTTTAACAGTAATATGTGGCATAAAGTCCCTTATCTTGCAATAATTGTAACAACGGTACTAACATTAGAAACACTGTCATCAAAACCAATTGCCACTACTCTGTAAGCGTAAGAATTCCCTGGGGCAACATAGGTATCTATAAATTCAGACATCATACGATTCTTTACACTGTCTATCCATTTCCACTGTTGAGAGTTTGTACTTCTCTCAATTTTATACATCTTAACACGCTTATCTGCATGTGGTCTCCATATTAACTTAATAGTATTGTGTGCTTTTTGAAAACCTTGAAAAAAAGTTACTGCTTCAAAAGGAGGCAATGTTTTCACATCAATCACTTGACCATGTGCAGACTCAAACCCTCCTTTATGCGTAGTAAAGGTATATGTATATGCTGTATTTTGAACCAAACCTGAGTCTACATAGTGAGAAGCAAATCGATTTGAAATTGTTCCTATTTTTTTTAACTGTTTTGTTTTACTACTCATATAACCATTGGGACTTTGCGTTCTATAGATATTAATACCATCCATCCCTTTGTTTGCTAAAGACTGCCATTCAAAAGCTACAGAGGTACTACCCGCAACAGCCTTTACATTATTTAATTGAGGAAGTCGGGGATCTAACTGTTGAGTCATCATGGTATTTGGATTACATCCGTTCAGTAACAGTAGTAAAATAGCTGTCAATAGTGATTGGGTTAATTTTCTCATTAATCTCTCCTTTGTTAAATTTATTTTTTATAAAATTTTCCATATCTGGAAATAGTGGTGCAACGAACTCCATTTTTTTATTCGTAACAGGATGGAACATATACAGTTTATATGCGTGTAAAAATACTCTATTAATTGTATCTTTTTTGCTCTTAAATCCATATAAACTGTCTCCCAAGATATGACGACCTAAACTTTCAAGATGTACTCTAATTTGATGGGTTCTCCCTGTAAAAAGTTTTACAGCTATAAGCTCTAAATTTTGTTGAGAGTTATGAAAACTTCCTGTCTCCATAAGTTTATAAAATGCAGATTTTGCCTCTTTTCCACGCTCTGAAATATCCATTTTAAGACGATTATTTGGGTTTCTACCAATTGGTTTTTCAACAATACCACTCTGTTTTAAAGGACAATCAATAAGGGCTAAATAGTATCTTCCCATACTTTTATCTTCTAGCTGGGCACTAAGCTTTTGATGTGCTTCATTGGTCTTTGCTATAACCAATGCTCCTGTGGTCTCTTTGTCAATACGATGAACAATGCCATGACGCTCTTCACCTGAAATAGTTGAGAGTGAAATACCTTTATGTACCAACCAATCTACCAAAGTAGCCTCTTTTACCGATGGAGCAGGATGGACAACCAACCCTGAGGGTTTATTAACCACCATCATAACCTCATCTTCATATAAAATTTCAACATCAAAATTTACAAGAGCCACCTCTTTGGGGATAACTTCTTTGAAAGTGTAGGAGATAAGCTCTCCTTTAATCAGTTTTTTACCAGTTTTTAAAACCACTTTACCGTTAACTTTAACCAAGCCCTCTTTGATAAGTTGTTCTACCTGATTACGGCTCTGATTTAACTCTGTGGTTAAAACTTTATCCAATCGTCCAGCCTTAGTGGCTTCAAATGATTTCCAATCCATTGTACTCTTTTTTATAATTATTTTAGTTGTTTTTTTATGATTATTTTTTTTACACTAATTTACTATACAATTATAGCCAAATCAATTATTGATTGAAAACTTATTTTAGATATAATATTTTAAATTAATAGGATAAATTATGAATAAAACTATATTTTCTCTTCTGTTTGGCTTTTCAATACTCTTTGCTAAAACTGTAGAACCTAAGGTTATGAGAGCCCAAAATTATCATAAAAATTATGAACATAGTTCTCATCATCGAGATACAAAGAATGATGTACTCTCTTCTTCGGTTGAAGCCTCCTCTGAAATTACCGTTATGGTTACGGTTCAAGCCTCTTCAGAAATAACTTCCGAAGAGCATCATGGTGTGGCACGATTAAGCTATTTAGATGACAACAGGGTTCAAATAACTCAAAATATTGCTCAAGGTCAAGGCGAATACATAACTACTTTACTTGAAATAATGAAACTTCCAACTGACGAAGAAAGTTTAGAGAAATTACAAAAAAATTTCGATTCACTTATTTATCTTTCTCACAATGATTTTTTAGATAAAGTAGAAGCACTTATCTAACCTTTGTTAAAAAAAATTCCAAAATTCAACATTAAACGATAAGAGATATTGAAATTGTTACTCTCTCGCCAAAGAACAGAAGGTGCTACTTGATAATAAATCCAATCTTTATAAAAAAGATGATGATAGAGGCTATGAAGATGATAATACTCTACATTATATTTTTTAAAGTTTTTCAAATAAGAACTGACCCCTACACCAATATTTAGCTGTCTCTTTTTATGAAGCTTTTTTGTTACAGTTATATCATGATAGAGCTGTTCAAGATTATTTCTATTAGAAAAACTTAACTGATTTCGAAGCATAACATATAAAAAAGAATCTATAGTATAGAGTGAATTAAATTCAAATATATCTTCTATCTCCCCATCTGTATAAAAACGAAAACGATTGTACAAAGCACTTTCTATTTTTTTCTCTTTATATATATCGTAACGAGAACGTAAATTAAAATAAGGAACTAAATTTCCTTGACGAATTCGAAGACCTGTCCCTGCTACGATATTAAGTTTATCTTTAATCATCCGAAAATACTCTAAGCGTAAATAATAACTCCTTTCAAGAAGTTCTTTATCATTCAGAGTAGTTCTATCATAAAGACTATCATCGTTATTTTCATCTTCAAAAATTAGTCGTAAATTTTTTTGAATTTTTGGTAAATTTAAACGTAAACGAAAGCGAATGTCTTTCTCAAAATTATGATGGGATTCCAATGCAGTAGAAGTAGAGAATTTTGCATGAGTTGTACTACTAATAGAACTGTTCTCTTCAATAAAATAATTATCAATACTGTTACTGGTTTCAACCAATATTTTACACAAATCATCATGGTAAACATCTATAAAGGAAGCCTTCTCTTGAGCGTAAGTAGCAACAATAAAAAGAGACACAAGGGTCAATATTTTCATCTTCATCCTCTTGTATTAAAGTTTTTTCTAATTCAAAAATCTAATCATAATGCTCTCTCTCTAACGTATCCAATAGAAGTTTCCAGACATGTCTTTGTACAATATCACTAGGATAAAGATTATGCTCCTTTTTAAATGCTTTAACAGCCTTTGCTGTACCTGCACCAAA
>Ga0256824_10000707_pt1 | contig 12926 bp, 11 predicted proteins | sample CV67metaG_FD_191570 | JGI IMG/M metagenome (GOLD analysis project Ga0256824, IMG submission 191570) | Hydrothermal vent microbial communities from East Pacific Rise, Pacific Ocean - CV67 | ecosystem: Environmental > Aquatic > Marine > Hydrothermal vents | place: Pacific Ocean: East Pacific Rise...
AATTTAGTTTTAGTGATTGGCAACACTATATGACACAATTAATAAACCTAGGTGTGTTTGAAATTGCTTATGATGAGCATTTCAACTTGAAAATTTCCGAATTTGGTCAATCTATTTTAACAAGTGATAAAACCTTAAATTTAACGAGACCCTTATCTAAAACAGAATTAAAAGCTAAAGAAAAAGCAACTACTTATACCAAAAAAAGAGTATTAGGTGTTGACCAACAATTATTTGAAGAATTAAGAACAGTTAGAAAAGAAATTGCAAAGGAAAAAGGTATGCCTGCCTATATTATTTTCCATGATGCGACATTAAAAGAAATGTCTGTTAGAAAACCTAAAGACGGTGAAGAAATGATGCAAATTCAAGGTTTAGGTGAAGCAAAATTCAGAAATTTTGGTCAACAATTCTTAGATGTCATAAGACAGTTTGAACCTGAAGAACAGACAAAGAAGAAAAAAACAACTGGCGGAACGTATCAAGAAACCTGGAAATTATTTCAGGACGGATTAAGTGTTGATGAAATAGCAATAGCAAAAGAGGTATCCGTGCAAACTGTAATGGCTCACTTTTTAAAACTAAAGCAAGATGGAAAAAATATTGACTTAACACAATTCATAAGTCAAACAGATGTTGATCGCGTAAAAAAAGCAATCAAAACATTGAATAACCCAAAAGCATTAAAGCCAATTTTCGAGTATTTAAAAGAAGAAATATCATACGATAAAATAAAAATAGCATTAATTATTTAATATATTTGTAAATAACAAATAAAAATATAACATATGAAAAGAGTAATTGCATTAGTCCTATTATCAATAGTAATAACATTTAACGGTTTTTCTCAACCAGCTACACCTTATGTAGATTTAACTGAATTAACACATGCATACACACCTTCCACCTACATTACTTTAAGTGGAATAGAAAAAGTTGGTGACATCAAATTTAATGAAATTAATACTCATTTTTTTTGGTTTAAAGCTCAGGACGAAAAAGCTGTGAAAATTTTCGCTAAAGACGTCAAATTATTCAAATATAACAACATAGAAGAATACATAACCTTAAAAAAGAATTTTCACATTAAGGCTAATAAAGAAAATAAAGTTAAAATCTACAAAAGATTCGTAAGAGAAAAAGGAAACACAGCCAATGCTGCTCCAGGTAGAGTGTTTGGTGAATATAATTATTTCATTATTATTAGTGATGTCCTTGAACTAAAATCTATAAATGACATCTCTTTACTACCTTTTCACAAAAAAGTATCAGTACTACTTAAAGACTGTCCTGAATTATCTAAAAAAATATCAAAAAAAGAAAAAGGATATAAGAAAACACTTATTACAACAAGGTATAAACTTTGGAAAAAGTTCGCGACTGAGTACGAAAATTGCAAATAAATTTTAAAAGACTTCTCATTGGGAAGTCTTTTTTATATAAAAATAGTTATGAATATCTACAATCAAAACTTACAGCACTTACTTTACCAGAAAAATAGTAGTATTACTGAGTTTTCTAATGAGATAAATATTGCAAAACAACTCATTTTAGAACCTACACCAAATGAATTGGTTAAAATTGCTGCGTATTTTAAATTATCGATTGATTTATTATTAACTCGTAGTTTAGATCGTCAAAATTTAATAACCAATTTAGATATAAAATTATTAATTTTAGATGTAGATGGTACCATGACTGATGGTGGAATGTATTTTACTGAAAATGGAGACCAATTCAAAAAATACAATACTAAAGATGGAATGGCTATTAAAAACATCACAAAAAATGGTATTCAAGTTGGAATTATTTCTCACGGTCACAAAACTAAAGTAGTAAAAGACCGAGCTGATTTATTAGGTATTCAAAAAGTATACGTTGGTAGAGATGACAAAACAACGGTCTTAAAAGAATGGTGTAAAGAGTTGAATATCAATTTAAATCAAGTAGCTTATATTGGTGATGATATTAATGATGCAAAGGTCATGCAAGTCGTTGGCATTTCAGCTTGCCCTGTAGACTCTGTTAATCTCATAAAAAAAGTAGCTGACATTATTCTTCAACGTAAAGGAGGAGACGCTTGTGTTAGAGAATTTATAGATGATTATATTTTGTTAACGGAATAAAATTCCAAACAATAGTATCAATCTAAAAATGCCATTAATCAAATTGATTAATGGCATTTTTAGATTGATACTAGATCTTGACTATTTATGATAGACTAGCTGCTAATTTCAAATCCATTGGTGTTGTTATTTTAATATTTTCATCATTACCTTTTACTAAATGTATTTTTATTCCCATTTTCTCAACAACAGATGCATCATCAGTAAATTCAGTTGAAAAATCTTGTTGATATGCTTTTTTAATACTGTCAGATGTAAAACATTGAGGTGTTTGAACAATTTTATACTGACTTCTATCCACTGATTCAGTTTCAGTAATTCCAACCCTTCTAATCGACTCTTTCAAATCAATTACAGGAATTACAGCCTTATTAATTTCAGCAGAATTAAAAACAGTTTGAATAACCTTTAAAGAAACAAAAGGTCTAACACCATCATGAATACCAATTAAATCTCCTGTCGTTTGCTTAAGACCATTTCGAATTGAATAGAATCGCTCTCCCCCTCCCTCAACAATAACATGTTGTATTTTAAATTCAAATTGTTTAACTAATCTATTCCAATACCCAATGTGAGTTTGTGGCAATACAATAATAATTTCAATAAAATTATCATACTCAAAAAACTTTGTAATAGTATGCATTAAAATTGGTAATCCATTCACCTCAATAAACTGTTTGGGTATATCACTTCCCATACGTTTACCTATTCCACCTGCAGTAATAATAATTGATTTAGTCATAAAAAACCCGTCTATCAATAATTTGATAGACGGGTTAAATATAATAAATATTTATCCATTAATAGCTACAAATGAAAGTAAGCCTATAATAATTGCACCTCCAATACCCCAAGTTAAGCCTAACATTCTGTTTGCCTTTTTTTGTTGAATTGGTGTTCTATCACCTGGTTTTCCATATTTAGCATATTGCTTTTCAGATTGAAATGGAGCTGGTTTACCTTTACTGACAACATCATTTTTTACACTTTTATTGATTATTATCGTGTTTGATACTGTACGATTTTTAGCTTCAGGATACGCCATATAAAATAATGTTGTATCCTTTTCCTCCATCATTCTGAAATCTTTATACGTTGCAGGATAACCTGTAATAGTAACAGTAAACTGCTTTCCAACACTTTCAGTTCTATAAAAAGGTTCAATTAAAACGTCACCATTAACTTTTGCTAATGCAACAGCTAACGCTTCTTGTTTTATTGATTTTTTTGTAACCATTGGCGCTTTCAAAAGTCCTGTTGCTGTACCTGTAACCTTTGTAGATCTAATATTTAAATTAGCTAAAATTGGTAAATGCGTAATACCAGAACTATTTATATCTTTTGTTTTTGCTGTATTCGTTTTAGAAACGCTACATGAAAACAGTGAAAATACAATACAAATTAAAACTATAATTGGTTTAAAAACTTTCATATGCATGTAATTTTATATAAATGCTATAATTACACCTATTAAAGCACCAATTAAAGAAACACCTAATAGAATTTTACCAGTCTTTTTTACACCATCAGTTTTAGGAGCAACAGGAGAATTAGAAACACTATTCGTTAACGTCAAAGTATTTAACAAATATAAAGTTGTATCCTTTTCTTCCATCATTCTGAAATTCTTGTAAGTAGCAGGATAACCTGTTACCGTCACAGTATATTGTTTACCAATTGTTTCCATTTTGTAAAAAGGCTCAATCAAGATATCTCCATTTACTTTTGAAATTGCATTTGCAATTGCTTCTTGCTTAACAGATTCCGCAGTAACCATTGGTGGCTTTAACATTGCAGTTGAAGACCCAGTAACCTTTGTTGATCTAACATCTAAATCAGCCAATACTGGTAAATGAGTTACACCAGATCCTCTAACATCTTGTGTTTTTGCAGTGTTTGATTTTGCAACTCCACAAGAAGTTACTACTACTAAAGTCATTGCAATTATTAATACTTTCTTTAATTTTTTCATATTGTTTATTATTTATTACAAATATAATTAATTATTCTTGTTTTTCATATACCTACTTATAAGTATATTACAAAAAACAACTCTCTAAACATAAAAAAACGCCTATCAACAGAGTTAATAGACGTATAAAGTTTTATTTATCTTGATTATATAATCAACATTGCATCACCATAAGAGAAAAATCTATATTTTTCTTTAACAGCCTCAGCATAAGCTTTCTTTACAAAATCATAATCTGCAAATGCACTAACCATCATTAATAATGTGGATTGTGGCGTATGTAAATTTGTAATTAAAGCATCAGCAATACTAAATTCATAAGGAGGGAATATGAATTTATTTGTCCATCCTTCAAAAGCGTTTAATTCACCACTTGTAGAAACAGATGATTCAATTGAACGCATAGTTGTTGTACCTACTGCACATACTTTACTTTTTCTTTTCTTAGCTGCATTTACTGCATCAGCAGTTGATTGAGGAACAAATGCTTGTTCCGAATCCATTTTATGCTTAGTCAAGTCTTCAACCTCTACATTTCTAAATGTACCTAATCCAATATGTAATGTAGTATCTACAAAATCAATTCCTTTGATTTCGAATCTTTTTAATAACTCTCTAGAAAAGTGTAACCCTGCAGTTGGAGCTGCAACAGCGCCTTCTACTTTAGCATAAATCGTTTGATATCTTTCTTCATCTTCAGGAACTACATCTCTTAATCCTTTAATGTATGGAGGAATTGGAGTTTCACCTAAAGATGTAATTTTCGCTTTAAACTCTTCATAAGAACCATCAAATAAAAATCTAATTGTTCTTCCTCTTGAAGTTGTGTTATCAATTACCTCAGCAACTAACGAATCATCTTCAGTAAAGTATAATTTATTACCTATTCTAATTTTTCTTGCTGGATCTACTAAAACATCCCAAAGTAAACTTTCTCTGTTTAATTCTCTTAATAAAAACACTTCAATTCTAGCTCCAGTTTTCTCTTTATTACCATAAAGTCTAGCAGGAAAAACTTTTGTATTATTCATTACCATCACATCACCTTCTTCAAAGTAATCAATGATATCTTTAAACATTTTATGTTCAATAGTTTTATCTTTTCTATTTAAGACCATTAATCTTGATTCATCTCTGTGTTCTACAGGATGTTGAGCGATTAATTCGTCTGGTAATTCAAAGTCAAATGCAGATAATTTCATGCGTTTCTTGTGTTTATTTTAATTGAGTCCGCGAATTTAGTCAAATATACGAGAATACACAAAGCATTCTTTATAATTGTTAAAAATCAAGTTCTTTATTCAATTAAATGAAAAACTTAACATTGAAAGTGTAACTTTATGCTCAAAAGTTTGTCTTAGTACTGTATATGAAATCAACTTATAACACTTTTCTTCTTATCGTTTTTTGCTGCCTTACTTCTTTTAGCTGGTCTCAAAGTGTTAGTGGTTTTGTATTAGATGAAAACAATCATCCTATTCCTTTTTCTAAAGTATTTGTCAAAAATTTCTCTAATACTGGTGGGGTAACAAATATGGAAGGTAAATACTCATTCTTTTTAGCTGAAGGAAATTATGAAATTGTATTTTCTTGTTTAGGATTTAACTCTCAAACCGTTAATGTAACAGTTAAAGGATTAGGAGTCACCAAACAGGATATTTATTTAACAGAAGCAATAAAAAAATTAGAAATTGTAGAAGTTAGTAAAAAAAGAAAAAATGTTGGATATGAAATTGTAAAAAAAGTCATGGCTAACAAAAAGAAACTAGCTAGACAATTCAATACCTACACCTGTGATTTATATATAAAAGGAACTGAAACATTTGATAAAAAATTAAAACGATCCGAACAAGAACCTGATGATTCTGAAGGCGAAAAAGCAAAAGATATTTTTGATCAGCAGAAAAAAGAAATCAAACAAAAAATTGAAAATGCTGGAGGTCCGAAATTAAATATGATTGAATTAGCTGTTTCTGTAAATTTCGAATTCCCTAATCATGTTAAAGAATTTAAAACAGCTTCCACCAAAATTGGAAATCCACAACAAATCTATTTAAGAAAATCACCTGTTACTGAAGATAGTTATTTTAATTTTTATGATAATATCATACTTAAAAACAACTTACATGAAACACCTATTATATCTCCACTACATCCATCAGCAATATTATCTTATAAGTATAAATTAAAAGAAATCATTACTCAAGGTCAAGATACAATCTATAAGGTTAAAATTAGTCCGAGAAGTTTTGGAACGTCAACTTTAGAGGGATATTTATATATCAAAAAACATGATTATGTATTAACTAAAGTGGATTTAACAATGCATAAAGGTAACTTAAAAGTTTATGATGATTTTAGAATTATTCAAGACTATATTCATCAGGACTCTTTCTGGTTAGTGAGTAAACAACATTTTATTTACAAAACGAAATACGGAAGAGAAACAATTAAAGGAGAAACAGCTGTTATCTATTCCAATTATAAAATAAACCCCACATTTCCACCAAAATATTTTAACAACGAAATAGGAATTACAACTGAGGAAGCTTATAAACGAGACAGTACGTATTGGGAAAATATAAGACCTGAACCTTTAACTCTTGTTGAACAACGTAAAAAGTTTATTCAAGACAGTTTAGTTGCTGTTTATACAAAGAAGGAATATTTAGATTCAGTTGACGCAGTGTTTAATTCTATTACCGTTCTAAAAGTATTATTTTTTGGATTAGAAGGTCGAAATAGACATAAAAAAACGCAATGGCGCCTTTCTTCCTTAACTGACTTTATAGAACCAATTGGAATTGCAGGCCCACGATTTGGACCTGGATTTGGAGCATTTAAAAAATTTAAAAATGAACAATGGATTGATGTTAATGGAGATATTACAATCGGGTATTTAAATAAAGATTTAAGAGGATATGGTCGGCTTTTCCACAGGTATAACCCCATGAATTTTGCAACCTATAGTTTATATTACTCTCACAATGTAAGTACGATTGTTGGTAACGCCCCAATTTTAGATTACATAGATCCTTCAAACTATTATTTACGAGACATTATTGGAGGCTATCATAACTTTGAAGTCGTGAATGGGGTTTTCTTAAATGCGGGTTTAAACTGGGAAAAAAGAAGCTCAATCGCTGGATTAAAATTTTATGATCAATGGGCAGAAGAATTACAAACAGATCCTGCATTAGCGTTTGATAGCTATTTCGCTTTACGTTCAAATGTCTCATTATCCTACACTCCTTTTCAAAAATATTTAACAGAGCCTAAAAGAAAAGTTATTTTAGGAAGTAAATGGCCCACATTTAAAATCTATTACGAAAAAGGAATTCCAAACTTTCTTGCTTCAACTGTTGATTTTGATTATTTAAGTGCTAGTGCTACTCAAACATTTAACGTGGGTACTTTAGGAAAGTCTTTATATAAAATTTCTGGAGGTAGTTTCATTACTCAAGATTCCGTATATTATATTGATAGAAAGTTTTTTAGACAATCTGATGAAGGTTTTTTATCTTGGATATTTAGTGATCCTTTAAATTCGTTTCAAAATTTAAATGCCTCTTATGAAACGAGAGACTGGTACGGTCAATTCCATTTCATTCATCACTTTAATGGGTCTATCATAAATAAAATTCCATACATGAAAAAAACTGGTATAAAAGCCGTTGGTGGTATCGGTATACTGTATTTACCAGAATATGACCACATGGTTTATCAAGAAGCATTTTTTGGAGTTGAGCGAATATTTAAAGTGTTTAGAAAACGATTACGCTTAGGAGGATTTGCTGTATTGTCTAATTCTAATATTCAAGGTCCAAATCTTAAATTTAAAGTGGCGATAGATATAATGGATGAAAACAATTTAAAATTTAATTTTTAACACGATTATGATTTCTATAGTTATGCCCATGCGAAATGCAATGCCTTATTTGAATGAGTGCGTGACCTCTATCATCAACCAAACTTATACAGACTGGGAATTAATAGTGGTTAACGATCACTCAACCGATTCTAGTCATGCTGTTTTAAGTGAATTTGCTCTTATTGATAACAGAATTACGGTTATCAATACCACAGGAAAAGGAATTATTGATGCCTTACAATTAGCTTATTCAAAAACATCAGGTACTTATATTACTAGAATGGATGCTGATGACATTATGCCTGAACAGAAATTAGAATTAATGTATAATCAATTACTCAAAACACCTAATTGTGTGGTGACAGGGAAAATTAAATACATTGGTGAAAATTTACGGGATGGGTATCGAAAATATGAAGCATGGATGAACACCATGATGGAGGACAATACTCATAATGAATATATGTATAAAGAATGTGTCATCCCCTCCCCTGCCTGGATGACTTCTCGTGAAGTATTTGAAAGCATAGGTGGATTTACACCTGAAACGTATCCAGAAGATTATGATTTAACCCTAAGATTCTACAAAGCAAAGATTACAATTGTTGCTGTTAACGAATTAGTGCATATTTGGAGAGATTATCAAGAGCGAACTTCTCGTAATGACCCCAATTATTCTTTCAATTCATTTGAAGTCTTAAAAACTAATTACTTTTTAGATATTGATTATGATAATACAAAGACATTGGTTCTATGGGGTGCTGGAAAAAAAGGAAAAAAAATAGCCCAACTTCTAATAGAAAAAAATATTCAATTTGTTTTTGCATGTAATAACCCTAAAAAGATTAACAAAGATATTTACGGAATGATTATGGAAAATAGTGACACAATTTTTGACACACAAAAAAAATATCAAACCATTATTGCTATTGCAAATCCTATTGAACAACTTGAAATTAAAACGACACTAAAAAATGAATTACCTAACGTAAAACCGTATTGGTTTTGCTAAAATTAGATTTTTTGTTGATACTCTAACAATTCCATTTTTTCACCATCAAAAACAGCATAGGTATCTTTTTTAAACCAATCTCCTGTATTAATATACCTTGACGTTTCAGAAATTTTTATATCCATTGGATAATGTCTGTGTCCAAACATGAAAAAGTTATACTCTTTTTCTTTAACTTTTTCTTTACAAAATTGGATTAACATTTCTTTATCCTCTCCATAGAATACAGCATCATCATCCCCTGTTTTTTTTCGACTACTGCGTGACCAAAAATTAGCCATTCCAATACCTAAATTAGGATGAAGCCTGGCAAAACACCATTGAAAAAACTTGGCTCTAAATACTTTCTTTATAAATTTATATCCATTATCACCAGGTCCTAAGCCATCTCCGTGTCCAATAAAAAACAATTTCCCATTAAAGGTACACTCTATTTCTGATTGATGTAATTCAACTCCTAATTCTTTAGGAATGTAATCAAAAATCCACATGTCATGATTTCCTAAAAACCAATGTACTTTTATTCCTTTATCTGTAAGGTTTGCAATTTTACCTTGCAACCTAACAAAACCTTTTGGAATGGCATTTTTATACTCAAACCAAAAATCAAACACATCACCAAGTAAAAAAATCTCTTGAGCGTCATGTTCAATTGAATCTAACCAGTTAATGATTCGTTTTTCTCTTTCTAAACTGATTTCATAAGTAGGCACACCTAAATGAAAATCGGAAGCGAAATATATTTTTTTATTGAGTTGCATTTAGTGTCCGAAAATCTTATGTAGTTCAACTTCTAGGGCTGCACCTCTTAAATTAGTTTTAACAATATTTCCTTCGGCATCCACTAAACACGTAAAAGGAATACCTCTCACAGAATAATCTCTTGCTGCTTGGTTGTTAAAACCTTTTAATTCACTTCCGTGATATGGCCAAATTAAACCATCTTGCTGAATGGCTGCTAACCATCTTGCTTTCATTCCCGGTTTATCAAACGATACTGAAAACACTTCAAAACCATCCTTATGATATTTATTATAGGCTTTAACCACATTTGGATTCTCTCTTCTACATGGTCCACACCAAGATGCCCACATATCAATCAAGACCACTTTACCTTTTAAATCAGATAATTTAAGTTCTTTTCCATCTACTCCTGTTACCACAATTTCTGGTGCTGGTTTTCCTGGACCAATTTTTTCATTCACCTTTTTTTGAGCTTCTAGTTTTTTAATGTGTCCTTCTAACATTTTTGAAGTTGGAGATTCAGGGAAACTTTTGCTTAACTGATACACAACTTGTTTGAATAGGGCAAATTCTTTTTCAGAATCTACATTTGATAAAACAGCTAATAGTGCTGGCGAATTTGTATTCGTTTTTATGTACACATTTCTGTAATTTTTAAATGAAATTGCTTTTACTTGAAATGCTTTATTTACTTCTACTTGTTTTGAAGGATCTAATTTTAACACTTGCCTTAACGAATCTTCAAATTGCTTATGGGGTACAAATTTTTGATAAAATTCTCTCATTTGATTTGAAGCCTCAGAACCTTTAATCTCTGAATCATTCAGTAAATCACTAAACCTTCCATTAATAACAATTGAACTTTTAGGTTTTAACACTAAATTAATAGCTTGTCCGTTCTCTAATCTAAACACATAAAAGTCACTAAATGGAATTTTAAAATCAGATGTAAAAGCTCCGTTTTCATTCGTTATGATTGTAGCAATAGGCACCCTTCCTTGATTAACATTTTGATTTAAAATTGAAATTGTACTGTTTACTGCTTCATCAATAACACCTGACAAATGCACAGAGAACCCATCACTTTGTATAGAGTTACTTTGAGAAATACCAGTAAATGACAGTAATACAACTGTTAAAATTCCTATTATTTTTTTATTCATGTCTTATCTTTTTAATTCGAGTATTATTTGGACTAATTTATTTTCCAAATACCTCTTGCAACTTCTGTTCCAAAGCAGCTCCTCTTAAATTTTGATCAATGATTACTCCGTTTACATCAATTAAAAAAGAAGCTGGAATAGATTGTACTCCATATAATGCTGCTGCAGATGATTGCCATCCTTTTAAATCAGAAACGTGATTTACCCAAGAAAGGTTGTCTGCTTTAATTGCATTTTTCCAAGCTGTTTTATTTTCATCTAAAGATACCGAATAGATTGTAAACCCTTTAGCTTTATATTTTTCATAAGCAGCAACAACAGTAGGGTTCTCTTGTCGACAAGGCTTACACCAAGACGCCCAAAAATCTAACAATACAACTTGTCCTTTTAATGATGATAATGCGATTACTTTTCCGTTTAGATCTTCTAATTGAATGTCTGGGGCTATTTGAGAAGATGGAGCTTGAATAATTTCTACATCATTCCATTCATCACCCTCTTGCTCTGAAGTAATTATCTCCTTCATGTTATTCGAACCTTCCGTTTGAAAATCAGCTTGTTGTTTCATCATTCGAATTTGATTTCTTAGCGCTCGAACATCTTGTTCTATTAATGCTGGATATTCAGAATATGAATATTTTACTCTAATTGCGTTTGCTACCTTATCAAAGTTCTCTAATTGAGATATATCAAATCCATCTAAACCTGTTGTTGGGTAAAACTCATTTAACATCATCCATGATACTGGAGATTCTGGTTGAGCTTCAATATAATCAACTGCATAAGCTATTGTAATTGCATTTAAACTATCTAATTTGTCAATTAAAACTTTAACTCTAACGGAATCAGTTATACCTACCTGCCTAACTTCAGTATAAATAGCAGTTTTGGCATCTATAAATTGGTAAGAAAAATTTTGATAGGCTTTAAAATCTTTCGAATATTTAGATCCTTTTACTTTATAGTTCTCAGCTAAATTTTCTATATTACCTTTCACAGTCACTTTCTTTGAATCCTCATCCAAAAACAATACAACAGGTACTTCACCCTCTTTACAGATCATATAATAAAACCTTAATTCCTTAGTTTTAGTTTCTAATCTAAACTGGCCATTTTTCACTACGGTTGAATCAATTAACACTTCTTTTCCTGCTTCAAAAGAAAATAATTGAATTTTAATACCATCTTCAGCTCCTTCCAATTCTACATCAATAAATCGACCTTCTATATCTGAATCCTTAGCCTTTTTCTGTGCAATACCATTTACAGACAGCAATACAACAATAAGAATTCCAATTAGCTTTTGATACATGTTTTATATTTTAATTACGTAATATTTGAAATTATTATTTTCCAAATACCTCTTTCAACTTTTGTTGCAAAGCAGCTCCTCTTAAATTTTGACCAATGATTACTCCGTTTGCATCAATTAAAAAAGAGGCCGGAATAGATTGTACACCATATAATGCTGCTGCAGATGATTGCCATCCTTTTAAATCAGAAACGTGATTTACCCATGAAAGATTGTCTGCTTTAATTGCATTTTCCCAAGCTGTTTTATTTTCATCTAAAGAAACAGAATACACAGTAAACCCATCATTCTTATATTTATTATATGCCGCTACAACAGTAGGATTCTCTTGACGACAAGGTTTACACCATGACGCCCAAAAATCTAACAATACAACTTGCCCTCTTAATGACGATAAAGCGATTACCTTTCCATTTGGGTCTTCTAATTGAATATCTGGTGCTAACTCAGCTGATTCTGCTCCAGCATTTTGCTTTGCTTTCTCTTGTTCCATCATCTCAATTTGATTTCTTAATGCTTGCACATCTTGCTCAATTAATGCTGGATATTCTGAATAAGAATACTTTGCTCTAATCGCTTCAGCAACAATATCAAAATTTTCTAATTGAGACATATCAAAACCATCTAAACCAGTAGTTGGGTAAAACTCATTTAGCATCATCCAAGACACTGGTGAAGCAGGGTCTTTTGCTATATAATCTGAAGCATACATTTTTGTAATAGCAT
>Ga0256824_10000708_pt1 | contig 12925 bp, 6 predicted proteins | sample CV67metaG_FD_191570 | JGI IMG/M metagenome (GOLD analysis project Ga0256824, IMG submission 191570) | Hydrothermal vent microbial communities from East Pacific Rise, Pacific Ocean - CV67 | ecosystem: Environmental > Aquatic > Marine > Hydrothermal vents | place: Pacific Ocean: East Pacific Rise...
ATAGTCTCAAGTACTTTTGTAGACTTATCACTTAACTTCTGACCATTAGGTAATCGTTTTTGGATAGGTTCTTTAGTATCTTCAGCTAAGTAGAATCCTTGTTTATCTGCTTTCTTACCAAAGATACTATCTACATAAGGCATTAACCTCTTAGCAGCATTACTGTTGTTGATGAGGTCAAAGTCTACATTCCCTTTAGATCCCTTCTTAAATCTAGAGAAAGGTACATCTTTAATATTAGTATCACCAGATACACCTTTAGTGTCTTTCTCAAAGCCATTCTCTTCTAGTATTCCTGAGTTCTCTAACTCCATTACAAGTACACCAGCTAGTTGTTGAGCTAGTAGTTCCTCAAATAGTGTTCCAGCATTTACTTTCAAGTCTACTTTACCTTCTGCTTGGGATGGCATAAAGAAAGACTCTGTGTTGACAGTACCATCTATCTCAAGTTCTTCTTTGATAACTGTAGCTAGTTGAGTAATGAGAGTAGCTCTAGGCATACCTAGACCATGTAGTGCCTCTATATCTTTGTTGTTTAGGAAACTAATACCCAGTAAATCCTTACCTATGTTAGGGTTAAAGGTAGCTTCTCCATTAAGCGTAGAAGTTTTACCTGATATAACCTTCACTGCTGCCCTTAAGAGAGCATTAGCAACATCTTTAGGCAATGACTTACCATCTTCACTCTTCTTGGCTAAATAAGCTAGTTCAGGGGTGTTCATGATGAACTGTTCGTTAAGTACAAACCCTGTCTTATATATTTTTCGTATTACCTTCTCCATATCGCCTATAAAAGAAGAAGCCTTCTCTGTATACTCTAGTTCAAAGTCCTTGCCAGGATTGTCTTGTTCCTTGATTTCTTCAGATAAAGAATACTGACTGAATGGTAAATCTTTAGCACTAGTCAGTATGTGACGTAAGGGATCAAATACGTTGTTGATATTCTTCAAGAAATTAATGTCTTCAATACTATTAAACAAGTCTTCTAAGGCATCTGCCACTACATTAGGTATGATGTTGTTCTTTCTACCCTCTGTGATTACTTCTGATACAGTACGTTCAGCAGACTTCGATTTAGGCTTAGCTTTAGGTTCAGGCTTGACATCTGGAAGTGTCGGTAGAGTGATAGTAGCCTTAGTTAGAAACTTAATCCTAGTGTTCATTTTATCTCTAGCACCTCTAACTTCTTTTCTCAGGTCTGATATCTCTTTAGTGACACCAGGTAATTTATTATCACCTGCAGACAGTTCCTTCTTTTGTGACAGTAATTCGGAGATCTCTAGTTTGTTGGCTTCTCTTAGCTCAGAAAACTCTACTAGTTCTCTGACCTTTACTCCTATTCCAGACTTGTCTTCTAGTAGTCTGTCAAGTACTTTACCTATATCACATGCCATTAACAATCCTCCAAATTCAGATTATACTCTTCTTCGAGTAGTTTACGCAAATCTGCGTTACCTTCTACTATACTTTTAAATGCTTCTTTCATTGTATCATTGTACTCGTTAGAGCTTGTTTCCGACTGTGTCTCTTTCTTGTTTTTTTCTTTTTTAGCAAACTCATTTTCTATATCTTCTATACTCTCTACCTTACTGTTACCACCATAACGTAGGTTAGTAATAGTACCTAGTGTCATCTGCTTGAGTCTTCTCTCTTCAAGTATTACTTTAGATAGTTTGTCGGTGTATGCAGCAGTACCTTTGTACCCTACCCAAAATCGTAATCTCTCTAATATATTGGTTAGTGCTTCTTCTCTCTTAGGCACATCTTCTATACTCATCGCTCTCAGTGCGTCTTTAAGGTACTCTTGTAGAGAGTTCTTATCATAACTACCATCTCCCACAATAACGTCATAACTGACCTCTTCTGGTGTCTTCTTGGTGGTATCCATAGAGTTGTTAGCTCTAGAGGCATAACTTCTTAATGTAACAATAGACTCTACTAGTTCTTTTTGTGTATTAATGAAGGATAGCTTCGTCTTTTCGTCCATAACAGCAAAAGCTGTAGCAACTCTTCTAAGTGTAGCTGAACTACCTACTTTGTGTACAGCATCATCTAGTTCTATATTTTCACTGTTTAGTTCTCTCTGTGTAAGATTAGATACAAAGTCAGCAACTTCTTGTACTGTAGTTTTATCTTCACCAAACTTAGCAGTATCTCGTAGCTTAGCTTCTTTAGCTACAGCTAGTAATATCTGGATAAAGTCTTGTGGGCTATGTCTCTTGCCTTGTGTGTCAGGGTTGATACTCTCAAACACATCCTTCATAGTCTCCATATCGTTCAACTCTACCTTATCCATAGCACCTTTGACTTTAGCACCAAAAGTATCAGTATCGTTCTTATTGTCATCAACTACTTCTTCCAGAATACTTGCTGCATTACCTTCACTGTAACCTAATCCCTCTGACAGCACTGCTAAGTTGTTCCTGTAATCTGTATTCTTAGTGGACACTTCTGCGAAGGTTATGAAGTCCCTTAAGGCTTTATCATCTATTGTACCTTTCTCTATTGCAGATTTAATAGAATTTATGACTACAGGTACATTGCCTTTAGCATGGGTGATGATAGCCTCAAACCGACTTCTACTAGTCTTGTCTACCATACCTTTGACTTCAGGATCAAGTATGTTCTTGATATCCTTCATGTATGGTACTTGATGATCTTCTACCTTAGTTTTATATGTTTCGTACTGATCTTCTGTTATCTTACCCTCTGCCTTACTCGCTTCTAGTGTCTTGTACAGGGATATATAGTCCTCGTTATCAAACTTACCTATATTTTGTTCTTCTAGGATAGTGTCGAATTGAGCTAGTACTTCATTACTGTTCACTTCCTTAAGTTCTTCTATAATCTCTTCTTGTGTGTTATAAGGGGAAATATTCTGTAATGGTCCATCTGTATCAGCAAAAGGTTTGTTATCCTTCACTTTAACTTTACGTTTACGCTCAGATAATCCACCTGTAATACCTTTAGCAGTTATTACTCCACCATGCATTACACCACCAGCACCAAACCCTAGTAGTGCTCCCTTAGTAGCTTCATCTAGGAAGTGATCACTAAACGGGTTACTACCATACTTCTCTGTACCAAGTGCAGCATTTATTGTCTCACCATAAGTTTGTACGAATTCTTGTCCTGCTTCGACTGTACCTGCTTTAACTAGTTGTGCTGCTATACCTGCTGCTTTGATAGCTACTCCTGCTACACCTTCTTTAGGCATTAGGGACATCATACTTTTTACTGCATCAGTATTAAGTTGCTTACCTACAGACCATCTATCAATACCACCTAGTACATAGTTAGAGGCAAACATACCAGCTACCTGAGCAAGGTTAGTGTTATCTTCTCCATTAGCTAGTCTCTCGTCTATTTGGTTGTTTGTTTGTTTTGATGCAAATAGGGCTAAACCTTTATTCTCAAAAGGATCTACATATTTGGCAACCTTACTACGCTTAGTCCAGGCTTCTCCTGCTGCTTTACCCTTAGCTATTACTTGTGGTAGGTTCATAGCATCTTTAAGTAGTCTTCTCTTTTCGGTGTGACTTATAACTTTCTTACTACCTGCCATTGCATCTTTAACTATTGTCTTAGCTGCTGCTGCTTTAGCTGCTGTCACAGCCTTAGCTGCTGTACCTACTCCTGAAAACATTAGTACCATGTCTGGTATTGATTGTGCTACTGTATCTGGTGCAGCTTGTATACCTTTAACTAGTGCTTGTACATAATTACCTTTATCGAACTCTCTTAGAGCATGTCTGCCTAGTGCTTCTGCTTCTTTCCTGCCTTTATATCCCCAAGTCTCATCTGCTGATTCAGCACTCTTGAGATTATCTAGTAGTTCTCCTTGACCAGCATCTATAATATTTGTTGAAGCATCTAGTACTGTATCAGCTAATCCAGCTAATACTTGTTGACCACTAGATAGTACACCACTTACTAGATCTCCTGGAGCATCTACTAAGGATCTCTTCTTCTTGCCTGTATGTTCTAAATTAGCAACCAGTTGAGACATGTCTTTATACTCTACAGAATTCTTACCATACAACTCACCAGTTTTATCTAGTTCCTTATACGCTAGTTCCATACCTCTAGAGTCATACCTGCCAGATACATTTACACCTAGTTCTTGCATCTTAGACACTGTACTCATATTAAGAGTTCTTACTTTATCAGCAGAAGCACTTCCATCTAGTTGCATGAAGTCAGCATTGTATATCTCTGACTTACCAGCTCCATAGTTTTCTGCATCAGTACCTATATCATTACGTCTAGTCTTGAGCATACTTCTGTTACCATGAAACAGTGCTTCATACTTAGCAGCATCTTTAGTACGTTTAGTCCATAGATAGGTAATGTCCTTACCTCTATCTTCTTCTGCAGTTCTACCAAAGGTATCTACTCCAGCTAGTCCTATCTTGTATGAGCTAGTTCCATCTACGTTATCTATTCTTGCATAGTATATTAGTTGATCAGCATCAGGATCTTCCTCAGCGTTCATAAGATCAGAACGTAGAGAAGAGATAGATTCGTCATTCATAGTGGATTGTCTACTGTACATGGTATTACCGTCTTCATTGACCTGTAAGTTCATGTCAGCTCTAGCTGCTTCTTCACCCTCTTTTTTGTTCTTGTACATTGGTTTACCAAAGATATAATTCATTACATCATCGTAACCATCATCAATAGAGTCTGCAGTTCTTTCAAACCAACCAGTAGGGTTATTTCTATCTATGCCTGGATCTTCATTACGATACTGGGTAGTACCTATCTCACCTTTACGGTTCTGATCTAATATATTCATTTGACCTAGACGTTCTGCTCTATGTCTTGAGGCATACTCATCTGATATTTCTACTTGGTGTGAAGGTGCTATTCTTGGTGCATTAGCTACAGAGTCAGCAATACCTAGTCCACTATAAGGACTCTCTTTAGCAGCTTGTCCTGGCAGTATTTGTCCTAGATCTCTTGCTATTTTATTTTTCTCTGTCAGTACACTCTTGGCAGTGTTACCATACTCATCTCTAGCTGTAGTGTTGCCACCACCACCTATACGACTATACCCTGTATTGCCTAGAAGCAGTGCTTGTTCTTGTTCAATACTATTTAAGTATTCCTCGTCTAGTAGTGACATATATACCTTCCCTGTATTCGTTATTTAGTGCTTATAATTTTATTTACATCGTTTGTTGTATTCTTCTTGAGGTCCACTAAATCTTTACCTAGTTTAATTTGCCTCATCTTAAGTACTCCCTTATCTCCATTCTTTAGGTACTCTAGTAGTATTTCTGCTCTCTTTATGTCTCGTAAAGCTTCACTCTTAACTGTACCTGGTCCCATTTGATCTACGACTCGTTGGTTTGCTTCTATTGAGTCTTCAAGTATTACTGAGTCAGTATCATTCTTGGATCTGAACCCAGACATGATCTTTCTCCCTTTAGCATTCATACTCATAGCAATTAAGTTTGTATTTGCCTGTACACCACCAACACCAGTTATCTTATTGAGTACACGGTTTCTAGTCTTCTCCATTATACTTTTCGCAGATAGTACTTGTCCATCATCTCCAACTAAACCATTCTGTTGAAGATATCCCATAGACCTCTTAGTGATTTCAGCTCTATTTGCTATAGCTTCTTTACCGTCTCCAGTAGAATTACGCAGCAAACGTCTATCAATAGCTTCTTCATTAGAAGGTTTATTCTTAATACCTTCAGCTAGAGTATCCATTAGGTAACTAGGAGTATTTGGATCATTCTTAAGTGCTAACATTTCTTCTATAGAAGTACTAGGGTTATTGATATATGCCTTAGTGTCTAGCTTAGCTTGTGCTCTTGCTCTAGCCTCTTCTTTTAGTTCAGTACCAAAGATAGTATCTGCAGTAGTAGCCTTCTTAGCAGCAGTCTCGGCTTCAGTAACAGGCATTTGAGCTACTCGCTTCTTCTCAGTTACTTCAGCAAGTACTCTAGCTACCTCAGCAGCTTGTTCTCGTGCTTGTTTGACTGTCTCTGCTTTCACTCTTGTTGCTTCATCTGCTCTTTCGTTACTCTCTTTAAGGGTTTGTGCTGCTATCTTAGCTGCTGCTACTCTGTCATTTCTCGCATCTATATTATCCTGTAATACTTGTGCGTTGTAGTCTTGAGTAGCCATCTTATCAACAGTACCCATAATTCTAGTACTGTCCATATATATATCAGACATACCAGCTAGATCTTCAGGCTTAATTTCACCAGAAGCTAGTTTCATTTCTATCTCTGCAGTATTACGGTCTTTGATAGTTGCATCATTCTTCTCATCTAAAGATCTCTTGTCCTTAAATATAGAATCAATGATACTATTAGTATGTAGCATATTTTCTATAAGTTTATCATGTCCATTAGTCAGATTTACTGAAGGGACATACGCACTTCCTATAGTATCGAAATTTACTCCTGCCATTAAAGACTCCTTCTATTATTGGTAAGGTACAGTGTAATCTCTGTACGTCTTATAAGGGTTAGCTGCAGCAATCTGAGACATGTAACCTGTGTTGTTAGCGTTACCTAATCCCATCTGTTGATTACGTCTTTGTTTAGCAATCTTGTTATGCTGATCAGTTCTCTTCATGTAGATACCTTCATTAGCTAGAGAGATCTTAGCTGCATTCTGCTTCTCATTCTCTTCTAATGACTGGTATGCTTGATACGCATTCCAAGCACCCATACCTAGCTTAAATGCTGGTTGCAGTACACCTGAAGTAGTAATACCATTTTGTGTACCACCCATCCAGAAACCACCGTCCTTCATACCATAGTCACCCATAACAGAGTTACCTGGAACAGTAAGCAGGTTACCCTTTGAGTCATACTTAACAGCATTCTTACTTGCTTCGGCAGCTATCTCTGCAGATGTCTTGGTTACTGCATTACCAGCAGCATCTACCGTTACCGTACCTGCTCCTGCATCTACATTCTCATACCTAAGACGAGTAGTAGCATATAGTTCAGCCATCTCAGGGGTAGCTGTAGGGTTCTTCGTTATATAGTCTTCTATAATCTCTTGTTTGGTCATTGCCATGTCTATTCCTTTAATTTACGGTAGTATCAACCTAGTTCGGAGTCCATTAAGGGTAATAGTCTCTGTCACTGGTTTAGCATTCATTGTTCGTTGAAGGAACTCATCTCTACTCTCGAATATAGGTATGTCTACCTCTTCCAATAGTCTCTTAGCAGCTAAAGCAAGTCTTCCTAAGTTAGAGGACGTATGAAGCTTCTCATATTCGTCATCTAATTCGTCAAGTTTATCCTTTTCTTTCTTTAACTCTGCCATAATCTCTCTGTGTTCCTTCTTCTGTATCTGTAGTTCGTAAGCATACGCCTTACCTGTAGCTTCTACCATCCTCATTGCTGTAGTCATTAAAGTGAAGTCCATATTGACAGCACCAGGAGTACCGTAATATATGGCTACTACTGTTAATACTGCTTGTAGTACTGCAGCAACCCAACCATTTGTTATAATCCCTGCATCTATCAGGGCTTGTATAAGGTAGGATATTGCGTACACCACCAGCATTTGTATAGCTGTCTGTATTAATGCTTGAAGGAATGTTCCTCCTCCAGGAAAGAAGTAGTTTATCACTACTGCTACTACGAACATAACCACCTTGAACCATACACTCTCATACCACTTCTTCTCTCTGACATTTAGTACTTTAACGACAGAGCACTTACATTCTATCAATAAGTTAGCCCTACTGAAGAGTTTTATCTTCATAAGGCTTTCTTTGGTCAGAGGTATGAAGGTTCTACCTATATAGTACTCTTCAAAGTCAAAACCATCTGCTTTCTTCTCTGCTTTGCTAGGAAAGGCAGAATTTACTATAGTAGCTTCCTTACCATTATCTACTATTGTCATTTGTTCTAACCCACCGAGTATCAGTTCTTTGTACATTGTACTAGTTACCTGTACTTGTAGTGTTACGTAGTATCCAGCTTTAGCTGCTGACATCATAGTCTTACCGAAGGATTGTCCACTCTGTAGCTTACCACTATTATTAGAGTTCAGTACAGTAGCACCACTAATCTTCTTAGGATCAATAGCATGTCTCACAAACTTAGATACTGAATAGCCTACTTTACCAGCATCGTTACCTTCGATTACACCATCTACTTCTAGATGATACCACTCATCCAGTCTGTATATGAGGTCTAAGTCTTTATTAGTGATATGGAAACTTAACTTGTCTGTAACCTCTAAACACTGTAAGAAAGTATGATACATAGCTGCAGGTACTACTCTGTTCTTAGGATCTAGTCTACCAAAGTATCCTATTGTCATTCCTACTACATCTTCCATACCTTCTTGCTTATCATGCATCCCTGCTACCATAGTACTACGAAACTGTGCCTCTTGATTAATACTTCCTCCACCAGCAATAAAGCCTTTCCTTATCGGAACCCACTCTTTACTACCGATAACAGGAACAGCACCAGTACCTACCATAGCTGCATCTACACTATCTAGTTTAAGTCCCATAGCTTTAAATATTTCTTGGTTGTTCTTCTTAGTCTCATTATGCTCGTTAGCTCTAGCAATACCTTTAGGAAATTCGTTATTAAGTACTGTAGCAGTAGGCATAAAGCCTATCTCGTTATTACCCTTAAGAGTAAAATCAGAAGAAGTCTTCTTACCTGCTCTTTGTACTGTGTTGATCTCTTTAATAGAACCCATCTTAGCGTCTTGTGCTCTATACTGACCATAGTCTATACCTAGAGCAGCTCTCTCTATAGCAAACATCAATGCTCCAGACTTCTTAGCGTCTAGAGGATTTATAGGATTACATACTACTGCTCCATTGATGTCCTTACCCATAACTTACAGTCCTGTATCTAGTGATAATCTCTCTATCTTAGAGGATAATTCTGGTCCTTTGAGTGCTTCAATAACCATACCCTCAGCACCTAGTGTATCTATCTGAATAGTCCACATGTCCTTGAGTAACTTCATAGTGTCATTACGTTGACCATGAATGTAGGTCTTACGTTGTTGATCATATAAACTAGCTTGTTTGTTCTTACTTTGGATATCTGCATTCGTCATACGTCTACTAGATGCTCCATTAGCTTTAGCTTCTTCTGTCTGTACCTTAGTTGAGTATGCTTGATACTTCTTAAGGATAGCATCAAACTTAGCTGTTCTAATACCAACTCTAGTCTGCATAATCTTAGCTTCTGTGAGGTTTCTATTAAGTACCCCATCCAGAGTCTTCTCTTCCATCGCTTTGTAAGTGCTCTTAGTTGTAGCTTCTTCTGACTCTATCTTTCTAGCTGTAAGCTCTATCTGCTTCTCTGCACTCTTAACTTGCTGTGCTGTTAATGCTAGATCTAGTGGTAGCTTCTTCTTGAGTACCTCCATCTCTAGTACTGCCTTCTCTGCAGATAGCTTAGTAAGTTGTTTCTCGTACTTGTGTCTATCTAGGAATAAGTCATACTTCTCTCTCTCTAGGTTGATCTTCTCAGCATCTAGCTTAAGTTGTTCTTTCTGGACTAGGAAACTAGTAGCAGTCTGCATAGATGCACCTATGACAGAGGCATAGAATTCACCAAACTGTTTAGCATCTAGTCGACTAGCTTTAAACTGTAGATCAATAGAACTGTCTACTGCTGTCATAAGTAGATCGAAGAGTCCATCTCCGTTAGCACAACCACTAGTTATATGATCGTTGGACAAGTCCATATCTACCATATCACCTTTCTCAGGATCTTCTTCTAAATCTAGTTTAGGGTGTTCTAGGTCTTCATAGGTACAAGGTAAATCGTTAAGACATGAAGTATGGCTCTTAGAGTACTTAGGATCTTTAGTCTCCTTAGATGGCGTATACTTGATACCATCGAAGTTAGGATCTTTAATGTCATCCTTAGTGTCTACTTCAAAATCCTTTGCTGGAGGAGTACAAGATAATGGGCAATCTGTTTTAATTGCTGGAGCACCTGTACAAGGGTTAGCAGGAATATTACTCATAAAGTCATTGAAGGTATCTAGTTCTTGAATACTAGTTCCCATAGGTCTAGATCGTCTAGTAGTCTTTGATAAAGCATCTCTATACTCACCTAGATAAGTACCCATTAGTTCACCAGGACTAGTAGGAACAGCATCATGTATGTTAATTAGGGCATTGTTGATAGTGGTAAGGGAAGCTTCAATTCCCTTCATTACATCTTGCATAACAGCAATGTTAGAATCTACCATACCTTTAGTACACTTAGGGGATAGTCTTACACCATAACAAGCTAGTGCTGCATTATAACCATCTCTCATAGAGAGTAGTCGTCCTTCTTCTGTTTCTCCTGATAATCCTTCATAGTGAGGGATAGGAAGAGCACATATAGAACTACAATCGTATACAGGAATTGCTGCTCTTCCAGATCTTATTCTACTATCGTCATCTGCACCTTCATCATCCATCTCAGGTTCATCATGTGGTACACTATTTCTAAATCTATCTTCATACTTGTAGCCAGGATAAGGTAATACCTTACCTCCCATACTAGTACCATTGTAGCCACCACCTGAACTACCAGAACCAGAACCTCCACTTCCACCACAACCACCTTGCTTCTGGATATCTCCAGCTTCCTGTAGTGTAGTAGGTAGACATCGATTCTCTACGGTACAGTAGAAGTACCCATCTGCCTTACATTTAGCAGGATTGGCACTAGGATCATATACTCCTGGTGCTTCTGCATCTGGAGTTAGGTCTGTTTCATCTGGTTTATCTGGCATGAGTATCCTTTATAGTTATGTTATGCACATAAGAGAGACTACGCATTGTAGTCTCTATATATTCATAGTTTATAGATCGTAACCTGCAGACTCTAGTGCTGTCTTAGGTACATCTTCCTCTTCATCTTCACCAAGAATAGCATCTTCTCTCTCATCCATAGACTCAGATCGTAGTTTCTGCTTTCTCGCTAGTGACTTAAGCTCTGCTTCTGTCAATCTAGGTAATACGTTAATAGAATAAGCTTCTATAGATTTAGAACCACCCATAGTCTCACCAGTTTGCTTGTTACCACTTACCAATGTGTCATCATAGATATTCACTCTCTTGTCCGATAGTACCTTATAGATAGCTAGTGGAATGTGTGTCTCTAGGTTGAATGGAACTTTGTATCTTAGGTCACCAATTAGGTCGTTAGACATAGTGATGATCTCAGCCTTTCTACTTACTTTAGATGGATCTCTAGGGATTACAGTACATCTAATTAGTGTAAGTGCTCTAGCTATCTTCTCTTCTTTATGAGGTGTATCTTCTACTGAGATACCTTTGGAAACTCTTACTCCATTCTGTCCAGCATTAGTGTTTAGTGCTTGAACTAGTGCATCTACTGTACCAGTCTGTGATGGTGTTCCAAGTGCCTTAGCATTCTTGAGTTCATCAATCTGATCTTGTAGTTGTCTGAGTACATCAACAGGTACTTCTACTGTATCAACTTTAGGTTGCTTCACCGTTGCTTCACTCTTAGTTGTACCTTTGTCTTCAGTAACTAATGCTGCTAGTTTGTCTGTCGTAATGTTATTGGGAAACTCTAGTCCAAGTTGTTTAGCTTCAGCTATCAATGCTTGTCTGTCGTTATTCTCTTTACTCATTATTGTTTTCCTTAATCTTTAAATTATAAATATGAAGGAGAGGTTACCCCCTCCAAAGCGTCTGCTACAGTTCTGCTACTGAGTAGTATACTGCAATTCTTTCTGGTCTTTCGATCAATGTACCGTAGTACCACTTGATTGAGAAGAAACCTGTCTCTCCGTATGGATCTAGTGTAGAATAGTTATCTTCTGGCTTTCTGTAGTATACATCCCACTTCTTACCTGATTTACCTGTTCTAAGACCGATAGTTGAGAATGCCTCTGAACCAACGATAGTCAATGGATAAACATCAAACTTACCATTTGTTGCTCTGTAACCAGCGTTCTTAACAACTGCTTTACCAACACCCTTGAATGAACCTGAGAATGGGTTAACAATGATTCTGAACATATCTACTGCTCCAGACTCTCCTGCTGCAATAGAACCTGCTGCTGCATAGTGTCTTACCTGGTGATAAGCTCTCTCTCCGTGAGCATCTTTCATTCTGATGAATGTTGGAAGTAACTCTGAACCGATGATAGCATATCTAGATGCATCAATAGTAAGTGTATCTTCGTTCTTGTGACCTTTGATGATCTTAGTTGCCATAGGTGTTTGGTTATTATCCAAAGTGATCCCTAGCTTCATTAGACCTTCATAAGTAACCTGAGAAAGTACATCTCCTGTGTTACCAGTCATTTCACCAAATGATAGTGCTTCACCACCAAATTTAACAACACCTGCTCCGTTGATCAAGTCAGAAGATAGTGCAAGTTCATAAATCTCTGCAGCAGCTCTTAACATCTCACGTCTAATGTGCATTTCCATCTTAGTTGTATTACCAAACATAAATGCTTCTTTAGAGTGCTCGATGAAGAAACCATACTTACAGATTGAACCTGTAACTTTCTGCTTAGTGATACCAACACGGTTCACTCTACCACCATGCTCAGTTAGTACTGGCATATAAGATGACAATGAGTTAAGGTCTTTGCTTGAAGCAAGTAGGTTACCGTCTACGATAGTTACACCGTTAGCATCGATACCTTGATCATTGATGTTACGCTCATCCATAATTGGAAGAATAACTGTCTTAGAGATAGCCTTACCTGAGTGCTCTGGAAGTTTAGTTGTTGAACCAAACTGTGAGAATACCATCTTGTATGCTGTTTCTGTAATGACCTTACGATCAAGTGCTTCCGTTATTACGTCTTCGCCCATTGAACCATGTTTACCATCACCATAGATGATTTCCGAGTCCATTGTAGCTGAGTTTAAGTGTTTAGTTAAAGCACCACCTTTGTTAGGGTGCAAATTTAAGTT
>Ga0256824_10000710_pt1 | contig 12908 bp, 12 predicted proteins | sample CV67metaG_FD_191570 | JGI IMG/M metagenome (GOLD analysis project Ga0256824, IMG submission 191570) | Hydrothermal vent microbial communities from East Pacific Rise, Pacific Ocean - CV67 | ecosystem: Environmental > Aquatic > Marine > Hydrothermal vents | place: Pacific Ocean: East Pacific Rise...
GAAACACCAGAGAAAGAAGTCTCACTCAAAGTACCTCAAAATACTAAAAATGGGCAGAAGTTTAGACTTAAAGGCAAAGGTGTAGCAGACAGAAAAACAGCAATGAAAGGTGACTTATACTTAGTTGCTAATGTTGTTTTACCCGATGTAGATACACTAGATATTGACTTAAAGAAAGTGTTAGAAGAAAAACTATAATTTAGGAGATTCTTATGCATAGTTATGATGAACCTGTTTACCTTATCTCAGTAGTAGCTACGATGCTTGATATACATCCACAAACACTTAGACAGTATGAGCGTGAGGGATTAGTTGAACCTTCTCGTACACAAGGACGTATGCGTTTATACTCTCAACGAGATATTGATCGTATGAAGCTCATTTTACGCCTAACACGTCAAATGGGTGTTAACCTTGCTGGTGTTGATATTGCATTACAACTTAAAGAACAGATAGATGAAATGCAAAAAGAGATTGACCTATTACGTGATGAACTCTCTAAAGTGAATCGTAATGGCTCTGTACATGTGAGTAAAGCACTTGTGACAACAAGTGCCTATGATATTATTATCTTTGAAGAGTAGTGCGATTCACCACTACTTGTTAATTACTTACACAGTGGTTTCCTCTTGAACCCCATTTTACGATTGTTCCTTTTTTGTTTGTCTCTATAAAGAGTTTACATGTCTCTTGAACTATATCACTTCCATAACCATATCCAAACATCCCATAACCTCCACCATAGCCACCATATCCGTATCCAATCATAGGGGAAGGTAATGAATAGACACGTGAACGTTCATAGACATAAACCTTGTTTTTATTTGGTAAAACAAAGGTACTGTCTGGGTATCCAATTTTCCCTATGAGGTGAGCAATATTTTGTCCAACCCATGAATCATATTTCTTAACAAATTTTGCATGGTTTGCACAACCTTGTACTGCTAAAATTGCTACAGCAACAAGTGTAAGTTTAAGTATTTTTTTCATTAGTATAGTCTCCTAATAAGCTTTACGCTATTACTTATGATAATAATATATGAATGTGTAGTAAATGTGAAGTATTTATGATGAAGAAATATAAGAGTGGTGGGTTCTCGGGGACTCGAACCCCGGACCACTCGGTTATGAGCCGAGTGCTCTAACCAGCTGAGCTAAGAACCCTTATTTGATCGTTGGTTGCTCTTTCGAAATCATGGTTATTTTCGAGTCAGAAGTATATCGACTGTAGTCTTTAAAAGCAATTAAATTTTGTAAAATTCCGAAAATTATAGCAAAAATAATAAATGATGTCCCCCCATGGCTAAACATTGGTAGAGGCAAGCCTACAACAGGTGCCATACCTATGACCATATAGATGTTTACTCCCATATACACAAAGAGTAGAAAAGCTAGACCAGAGGCAAAAGCCTTAATAAGATAATCTGATGCGTATTTAGCAGAGATATAGAGTAAATTAAATATCAGTAGTATATAGAGACCAATAACTACCATCATACCTTTAAAACCAAAACGCTCTCCTAAATAGGCAAAGATAAAGTCTGTAGAAGAAACAGGAAGAAATTTGAGTTGTGTTTGCGTAGCATCTTCTTTTTTTTGTCCTTCCATACCACCTGAACCTATGGCAATAAGTGCTTGGTTTACGTGGTAGCTTGGTTTTCCTACAAAGTCAGAGATACGCTTTTTTTGGTAGGGTTTTAACTGTCCATAAAGTAGAGGTGCTGTAAGTCCTAGGACTATGAAAATAGTTGCCCATATTTTCCAATTGATACCAACTATAAACAGTATGCCATAACCAGTAATAAGTAAGACAAGTGCTGTACCTAAATCTGGCTCTTTTGCAATGAGTACAAAAGGAATAACAATAACAATGGAAAGTTTGATAAATTGTAGGATTCCATAGCCTTTTTCACCAGGAGGTCGTTTGCTTACAAGGTAACCAAGCATCATGATTACGGATACTTTGATAAACTCTGATGGTTGTATGGTGAGTCCTACACCAGGTATTTCAATCCATCTTTGAGCACCTAAAATACTTTTACCAATAAATTCTACGGCAATAAGTAGTCCCAAATTTGCAATATAAAAGAGAGGTACAAACCACCAAATAATACGTCTCCATGGAATAAACATAGAGATAAAAAATACAATTGCTGCTAAAAAATAGTAGACCATTTGTTTTTTAAAAAGATGGGGATTTATTTCTTTGATAAGATAAGATGAAATGACAAAAAGAGGGATAAGCTGGAGCATAAGAAAATAAGAAAAATTTTTAAAAACGCGTTTATCAAAATTAAACATTTACTTAATCCTTTTCCCTATTTTTAGGGTATTATATCAAAAAGAGTATAAGGCTAATGATGGTTGATTTTTATAAGTTTAAAAATTTTAGTAACTTAGTACATTGTAGCCATGCGATAACAACAAAAGATATGCATGAGCCTTACGCTTTTTCTGTTGCGTTGCATACGGGTGAGAATAAAGAAAAAATAGTAACCAATAGAAAAAAAATAGCTTTTTTACTTGGCTGGAAGAAAAATATACATTTTGTAATTGCCAATCAAACACATAGTGATAACATAGAAATCATAGATAAAAATGATAACTTAGGTTGGGAAAGACATGAAGATGCTGTAGCTAATTGTGATGCATTGATTACCAATACAAAAGGTATTGTACTTTCCGTATTAACAGCTGATTGTGTACCTATATTACTATTGGATACAAAAAAGAATGTTATTGCTACTGTTCATGCTGGATGGAAGGGAACTAAGTTAGAGATAGTCTCTAAAACAGTGAAGAGAATGATTGAAGCTTTTGATTCTAATCCTAAAGATATTATTGCAGGTATTGCACCTTCTATTGGAGCTTGTTGTTATGAAGTAGATGAAGATGTTGCAAAACATTTTTTTAATGTACCCAATGCCTACCTAAAAAAAGGTAAAAAATACATGCTTGACCTCCCTATCATCAATAAACAACAACTCATACAAAGTGGATTACATGAATCAAATATTGAAATGAGTAATATTTGTACTGCATGTGAAGTAGATACATTTTTTTCATACCGAAAAGAGAATGGATGTAGTGGCAGATTTATGAGTATGATAGGATTAAATTAAATAGGACAAGTTTCAATTTTTTTAAACCCTTTAGAGGCTAACCACCAAAGTGGCCATTTGTAAAAACGTTCTATAAGTTTTTTTATGAGGTATGCTGGATAACCAGAAAACTGTATAAATTCTAAATCAATCGCTGCATATTTTCCTCCAAGGGCAATAGCAATGCCTTTTATTTGTATATCTGCTTTTTTTAAGGGTTTATTTTTGAGAGTACACATAATATTGCTTGCAGCATACTCGCCACTCTGAATGGCAGTTTGTGCTGTAGGAGGAAGAGGTCTACTTTTTTTGTCTAAAAGAGCGGCACTGTCACCAATGGCATAAATATCATGATACTCTTTGGTTCGAAGATAAGCATCTACAGCTATCTGTCCTTTGGGGTTTCTTGTTACCTCTAAGGTATCAAGACAAGGGGCTGTTGTTGTACCTCCTGCAAATATCATAAAATCAAAGGGTATTTTCTTTTCATTTGTGAGAATGGCTTCATGTTTTGCAAGAGCAGATATGCGACACTCCGTATGTACTTTAACACGTAGCTTTTTAAGACGTTTCGTGGCTATTTTTATGATTTTTGGATGCATACCATAAAGTACTGTTTCACGACTGGCTATGAGATGTATGTGCAGTGTGGCACATGAAAGTGCATTACTTCTATAGTATCTGTTAAAAAAGTGTTGCATTCCTGCCGCTATCTCAACACCAGAGAGTCCAGCACCACCTATGATGATATTAAAATTTTCTTTTGCCTTTTTGTCAGATTCTAAACGTTTATAAAGTTCATTTTGAAAAAATTGATTAAGTTTTACGGCACCTCTAAGGCTTTTTGCTCCAGAAGAGTAGTTGTAGACATTCTCATCGCAGTCAAAGCGCTTTGTTACGCTCCCTACTGCAATGATCAGCACATCATACGACTCTTCACCATCATGAAGAAGAATGACTTTCTGTTTGGGGTCGATGGCTCGAACTGTACGATGTTTAAATGTGACATTTTCATAATTTGCGCACAGAGATGGGAGGCTAACGATGGTTTCTTCAAAGGAAGTATTACTCGAAATCAGTTCATAGCCCTCTGTTTGCAAGAAATGGTAAGGATGTTGGTCTATGAGTGTCACCTGGACTTCTGGATGTCTACTTAACAGTCGCATGGCTGCGATGCCTCCGTAACTCCCACCAAGTATTACAACATGATGACCCATCACTTACCTCCTAAACACTAGGGTTTGTCACAGTTTCATAGTAACGGTAGTGTGTGGAAAAGGTGTGGAGTTTAATAGACATCTTCTGTAGGTGAGACACAGGTGAGTTCATAGACCCACTGATGTAAATCTAGCATATCTTCATACACTTTGAAGTTACTGTCAATTATTTTAGTTGAGTGAAACGTTTTATCTGGTTTAAAAGTTTTAAAAGCATACATCGAACCAAATTTTGCTAGATATGCATGTGGCTTATCTACATACTCTTCAAAGCCTCTAGGAAACTTTTTATATTTAGGCTCAGCTATCTCATAGCCTTTGGCTTTGAGTGCTTCTAAGATATGGTGTAGGGTTTCTCTTTTAGCATCATTTTTGATGTACTCTCTGTATGTGCTTAAGAGTTCAGGCTTGAAGTTGCGTATGCCTGTAGCCACAAACACTTCATAAGGGTCATAGTGCATATAAAATGAAGCAGATTGCATGCGGTGTGTAGTACCCTGCCAAAATATGATGCCTATACGCTCTTTGATGGGGTCAAGTCTATGAAACCTTGCATCACGGTAGATGCGAAAGAGTGATTTGTTGACTTTAGGTATGGCATGGATATTAGGTACAAGAATCTGCAGATGTTCTCCCATCTCTTCCACGTAAGCAATGTCTGGAGTAACAATGTATTTCTCATACTCTTCTCTATGGTCGTCTAGCCATTCTTTTGAGTTGTTGATGATAATATTGTCTAAGAATGTTAGACCCTCTTTTGGAAAACCGTTAAACATCTACACGTCTGTCCTCATTGGCACCAAGTTCCATGACTTTCCAAGGTAATCCTTGCTTGTTCAACTCTTCCATAAATGGGTCTGGGTCAAACTCTTCCATGTTGTAGACACCTTTGGCTTGCCACTTGCCCTCTAGCATAAGTTTAGCACCTATCATGGCTGGTACGCCTGTGGTATAGCTAACACCTTGGCTAAGTACTTCTGCATAACATGATTCATGGTCAGTAACTTGGTAGATGTAAACGGTCTTTTCTTCTCCGTCTTTGATGCCTTTAGCAAATATACCGATATTGGTTTTCCCTTTGGTGCGAGGTCCAAGACTTGCAGGGTCAGGTAGTAGAGTAGCTAAGAACTCCATAGGGACTATTTTCATTCCTTTGTGTTCTACTTCTTTGATGCCTAACATGCCTACGTTCTCTAGGCACTTCATGTGTGTAAGGTAAGACTCTCCAAAGGTCATAAAGAAGCGTATACGTTTAAGCCCCTTGATGTGCTTCACAAGTGATTCCATCTCTTCATGGTAAAGTAAGTAACTGTCTTTGGCTCCTACTTCTGGGTAGTCCCATACTTGTTTGATAGCCATGGGTTCTGTTTCTATCCATTTACCTTGTTCCCAGTAACGACCTTTTGCAGAGACTTCACGTAGGTTAATCTCAGGATTAAAGTTAGTAGCAAATGCGTAGCCGTGGTCGCCAGCATTACAGTCGAGTATATCTATGGTATGTATTTCATCAAAGTAGTGTTTTTGAGCATAAGCACAAAAGACGTTGGTTACTCCTGGGTCAAAGCCTGAACCTAGTAGCCCCATGATGTTGGACTTTTTAAAAAGTGCATCTCTTTCCCATTGCTCTTTATACTCAAATTTTGCTGTGTCTGGGTGTTCGTAGTTGGCAGTGTCAAGGTAGTCTACCCCTGTCTTAGCACAAGCATCCATGATGGTAAGGTCTTGGTAGGGCAGAGCCACGTTGATGACGATGTCTGCTTGTACTTTGTTTATCACTTCGACAAGCTCAGTGACCGAATCGGCATCTACTTTGCTAGTAGCTACATGCACACCTACTTTGTTTAGTATATTTTGAGCAATGGCATCACATTTACTTACTGTTCGGCTCGCAAGGGTAATCTCTCCAAACGTTTCTACATTCATAGCACACTTAAAAGCCACCACATTTCCAACACCACCAGCACCGATGATAAGGGTTTTATTCGACATTATAACTCCTTTAAATATTTATATTATTCTATCACAATTAGTATTACCTTGTTAGGTATCTTTAGTTAGATTTATCATTCATATAGCTTGAAGTACTACTTATAAATAAAAATAATTTACAATAGTGCTAAGTCCAAAAAGAAGAGGAATGAAGAGTAGTGTACTCAACAATATCAATGAAGTTACATCCTTAGGCTTACAGTCATAAAGTGAAGCTAAATTTATGTTAGCAACAGCTAGTGGTACCATCATCTCCATAAAAATAACACCTTGTACAAATAAAGACAAGTCAGTGAGTGAAAGTATAAATACAGTGGCTAGTGGGATGATGACAAACTTTTGACTCATAGTGCCTATGAGTAGTTTAGACGATACTTCTCTCATGCGTATGCCTTGTAGGAAGGTACCAAGTAAGAAGAGTTGTAAGACTATGCCAGCGTAGGCTCCCATCTTAAAAAACTCTTGTATTTGGGTTGAGAGTGGTACATCAAATATGTTTATGCATATGGCTACCATAGAAGCAGGGATGATGGGGATTTTGATGATGTTAAAAAGTGAATTTTTTATGCTAAAAGAGCCACGAGAGTAGATGTAGACTCCGATGATGTACACTACAAAGACATTGGCAATATTGATGAGTGTGGTGTAGATGACAGACTGTTCTCCAAAGAGTGCTATGCCTAGTGGGATACCAATATTGCCAGTGTTACCTACAAAACCTGCAATACTAAAGATGGCTCTTTCTTTTTTATCTGTAAAAATGATTTTACTTAATGCTATAGTGGGTATGAGTACCAATAGAATGATACCCAAATAGAGTAGGGGCACATAGATATGCTCAGAGTGAAGCTTTGCTGTTGAAAAGCCCCAAATGGTTACAAAAGGTTGTAAAAAGTATACAGACATAAGGGTAAGTGTCTTGGTACTCATATCTTCTTTAAAGATACGTTTAGCCATGTAGCCAAGCAGTATGAAGACATAGACGAAAATGATGGAGAGGAGTGTACTTATCATAGAAAAGATTATACTATTAATCTATTTTAGATATGATTTCTCAATTAAATTTTAGGATATTTTATGGATTTTTCGTCGTTAGAGACATGGGGCTATTTTGCCATCGCTTTTTTTGCCTTTGGTGGTTCACTCTTCATAGTGGCAGCTGCAGGTGTATTTTCATATATGGGAAAGATGGATTTAACTACGGCACTTGCCGTTGCTACAGTCTCTAACTTTTTAGGGGATATGTTTCTATTTTATCTCGGAAAGTATCAGAAAAAAGAGATACAACCTTATTTTGCTAAACATAAACGTAAGATCGCGCTAGCAACACTTATTATGCGTAAGTATGGGATATTGGCTATATTTATACAAAAGTTTCTTTATGGCATAAAAACCATCGTACCTCTCTCCATGGCACTCGCAAAGTATGATTTTAAAAAGTTTGGATTTTATAATATTTTTGCATCTATCTTATTTGTATTGACCATTGGACTTAGTGCCTATTATTCTAGTGAAGCCATTATTTCATTTTTTGGTATGATAAAAGAACGTCCATGGATAGCCCCTGTAGTACTCTTTAGTATTGTAGGACTTGTATGGTTTACCATGGAAAAGATGACAAAGAAAAAAAAGAAGTAGCCTATCTGTTCAGCCAATAAATAAGGCTTGGGATATTTTCTATGCCAAAATAGAAATAATCATTGTTTAGTATCTGCCCTTGTCTTCGTACATAGCTGAGTCTAAAGATGTCTAGTACATCTACATAAGTGTTGAATCCATAGGCACTGTCCCTTTTGTAGAAAGTGCCTTCCATGTCACCAAAGAGACTCACGCCTGCACCTACTTTTAAAAAGTCATCATACTCTTTAAAGGCATCGAAGTCTACACGAACAAAGTCAGAATTTTTATTACTTACTATATAAGAGGCCTTTGCCTCAAAACCACTAAGTACATCCATATCTTGATAGTATCGTGCTGTATAGCCTACACTTAGCCCACCATTCTTCATGTCGGTGGCTATTTCACTAGGTAAGAATTTTAGTGCCGCTCTAAAACCTTTTTTATTTTTATCTTGAGGTACATCTAAGGGTAAAAACTCAAAACCACGTTTTTCTTTGACTAAAGTACTTCCTGCCCATGCAGTAATACTTGCCGCTTTTGCTACAGGCCTATGTTCACGATAAACTTCGGCTCTATCATTTTCTAAAGTGGTGATGCGATTGATAATGAGCCTTAATGGTTTTTTATACCAGTTATCTATGTCACGTTTTGCATATGCAAGAAATGATTTTTTAGAATGTTTGAGGTACTGCATATCAAGCTTAGTGAGAAAGTGTTTAAAGGCTTCATTATCATACCGTTTTACATCAATGATTGTTTTATCAAATGCATTATAGATAGATGAAAAGCTATCGCTTGTTTTTGGCTTTTTGTGAAAGAATTCTGTCTCTACAAAGAGTTTATACGCACGTAAGGCTTTTGGATGAGCATCTATATCAAGTTTTGTTTTTAGACTATCCATGAGTTCTAACTGTGACAAGTGAGCGTATCGGTTTCTTTTTTTAAGAAAGGCTGCCAAATGGTAGATAGCATCATAGACACCTACATGATAGTCATAGACTCTAAAGTTTTTGTCTAAAAATGCACCAAAATGTTCAAGATATTTCCCTGTAATAGGGTGGAAACGAGAAGAGAGTATAAGTGTATTCTTTTTGTTATTTCTAAAGTATTTATTTATCGCCTGATAAAGCTTCATCGACTGAAATATTTCAAGACTACTCAGTAAAGGTAGAGAGTTTGTCGTGATAAAACCAAGGGGGAGTTCCTCTTTTTCATCATTATGACTGCTATTAACTTCTTTACGCATATTACTAGGGTCAATAAAAAGAAAATGTTTTGTTTTTTTGTCTAACTCTATGGCTAGTTGTAGGGGTATATTATCGTAAGCACCCCCATCTATGAAGTAGTGTGAGCTACGTTTACCTTTATAGACATAGTCAAGTTTTACTTGCTGAAATGCGCCAGGGAAGGCACCAGAGGCAAAAAGGACATTGATGAGTTTTTGTTTGTTTTTTTCTATATTAGGTATGGAAATGTAAAAGTCTGTACTCTCTGGCATTGATTTGTTGACTACTGTAGCTTTTCCATTTTCTTCTTTAAACGTTAAGGGGACAGAAAAATGTTGATTTTTTATTTTAATACCAGAGATTTCTTCTACAATGGGTGTAACTTTGGTCACTGAAACACCCAAAGGTACTTCACATCCCTTTTTGAAGATAGGTTTGTTTAGGTGTTGGATGATTTTTTTACCTTTTTTTTCTAAACCCTTCCTCGTAAATAGTGTACTTTTATTGTCAGGATCTTGCCCTTCTATGACTAGGTCTTCTATGCCTAAGTTTACCCATGTCTCATAAAATAGATTGTCTTCTATACTGTTATGTAAGGGAATAGAGTCCTTTTGACACCAATACATAGCCGAGAGTAGTGCATTGATGGACCCTGCTGATGCACCTGCAACAGAACGTAAATTAGGTTCATCTAGCTTGCCTGTTTCTTTAATTTTATTGAGCATTTTAATCATTGACCAGTTGTAACCAGCTTCGTAAGCACCAAGACTTACCCCACCAGAGATGACTAAAGAAAAATCTATTTTCTCACGCTTGGCATGGAGGAAAAAGGTAAGTAAAGTAAAAATAAGTGTGAGTTTTAAAAGGATATGCATAAGGTATGACCTTTGTAAATAAATGAAAGGATGGTAGAAAAACTACCATCAAAGAAGTTTAGGCTTTTTTATTCTTTACAAATTTTTCAATACGTCTAACACCTTCACGGATAGTGGTCATATCTGTAGCAAATGAGAATCTAAAGTAACCTTCTGACCCGAAGCCTATACCAGGGACTACGGCAACACCTGTAGCTTGAAGTAGCTCTTTACAAAACTCTATAGAGTCTTCGCTGATGTCTTTAATGTTTACGAAGAGGTAGAAGGCACCTTGCGGTTTAAGAACTGAAAGTCCTTCTATTTCATTAAAGAGCTTAACCGCTTCATCACAACGTCCTTCAAAGGCTCTTCTCATTTGTTCAATCTCCTCATTTACTTCACCAAGTAGCGCAGGGATAGCTGCCTTTTGGGTAATGGAGTTAATGTTAGAAGTACTTTGTGATTGCAATTTGTTCATAGACGCGATGAGTTCTTTGTTGGGTGTAGCTAAATACCCAAATCGCCAACCTGTCATAGCCACAGATTTACTAAGACCATTGATAGTCACAGTTCTTTGGTACATGTCTTCACTTATACTCGCAGCTGCAACAAAGTCTATATCATAGACGAGTTTTTCATACATCTCATCTGATGCTACAATGATGTCTGTCCCCTCTAGTACTTCAGCTAATGCTGTTAGCTCTTCTTTAGAGTAAACAGACCCCGTAGGGTTAGAAGGTGTGGTTAAGATAATCATCTTGGTTTTAGGGCTAATAGCAGCTTTGAGTTGGTCTGCAGTAATTTTAAACCCACCTATTTCGTTGGTTTCAATGATAATAGGTACAGCAGATGCATACTTAACAAGCTCAGGGTACGTTACCCAGTAGGGTGCGGGGATGATGACTTCATCTCCTTCGTTTAGTACGGCTTGAAAAAGGTTAAAGAGGGATTGTTTTGCACCATTACTTACGATGATGTCTGAAGGTGCATAGCTAACACCATTGTCTCTTTTAAGTTTAGTAGCTACTGCTTCGAGAAGCTCTGGTATGCCTGGCACAGCTGTGTACTGAGTAAATCCATCATTAATAGCTTTGATGGCTTCATCTTTAATGCGCTGTGGTGTCTCAAAGTCTGGTTCCCCAGCAGAGAATGAAAGGATGTCTTTACCCTGTGCTTTCAAGTCACGTGCAAGTGATGAAATGGCAATAGTTAGTGATGGTGATAGTGTCTGTATGCGGTCTGATAGCATAAAATCCCCTAAAATTAAATTAGATTATTATAGCAAAAAGTGGTTGATAATTGACTAAGAAGAAGGACTTATGAAAGATATAAGTCCAAATTTAATCCATACTGTGAATAAAGTTATCATATAACTCATCAAGATCATGATCTTTTTTCTTAATACCTTCTTGTTTTCCTTTAGGAAGTGCATCTTCAAGAACTTCTATACGTTTGATGAGATACTCAAAGATTTCTTTGTTTACATCAGGTATTTTGTTATGGCTAAGAGGGGTTTTGTCATAGCCACGTTTAAGTACGCGTGCAGGTATGCCAATGGCAGTTGAGTTTTCTGGGACATCTTTGACTACAACAGAGTTGGCTCCTACTTTTGAATTTTCACCTATAGTGATGTTACCAAGTATCTTTGCACCAGCACCTATGACAACATTGTTTTCTAGTGTAGGGTGTCTTTTACCTTTGCTTGTACTCACCCCTCCAAGTGTTACTTGTTGGTAGATGATGACATCATTCCCTATGATAACAGTCTCACCGATGACCACACCCACCCCATGGTCTATAAAAACTCTACGTCCTAGTTTGGCAGCTGGGTGTATGTCTATCGTAGTGAGAAAGAGTCCAAGTGCAGAGATGAAACGTGGTAAAAAACGTAAGCCTAAGTTGTAGAGACTATGTGAGATACGGTAAAAGAACATGGCCCATAAGCCTGGATAGTTAAAAAAGAGTTCAAAATTAGAGTGTAAGGCAGGGTCATTTTTTTTGACATTGGCAAAGTCTTCTTTAATGAGTTTAAATAATTTTATCATCTAACGCGTTATTCCTCTTCTATAGCTTGAATGGTCTTAAGATAGCTATTTTCACTTAAATAAAGGTAAATTTTACCCAAAAGTTCTCTTTTTTCATCTTTAGATATATGTTTGGACTCCTCAATGCGGTACTTGAGTGTTTTGTCTATAAGGTTAGTATCATAGTCAAGGTCATCGAGTACATCCATGAGATTTTGTGCTTCTATAAGCTTATCTATGCTGTAGTTTCCATTAGCATCAAAGTTGATAACAGCTTCTGTCGGATGGGTAAAGAGATTATGTTTCATGCCAAGTACCTCTTGGTAAGCACCCGTGAGGAAAAAGGCTAAAAAGTACTCCTCTTTACTCACATCTATGTCGTGCAAGTAGAGTGGCAAGTCACGGTTAAAACCTATTTCACCATCTGAGTCACAGGTAATATCCCAAATACTTGCAGGGTTGGTAGGTTTGGTATCTAACTTATCTAAAGGCATCACTGGGAAGTTTTGAGATAAGCCCCAAAAATCTGGTAACGACTGAAAGGCAGAGAAGTTTACAAGGTATTTCTCTTGTATACGGTCTTGGAGCTTTTTAAGTTCATCAGTACCCTCATTACGGAGTAAAAAGATAGCTTTTTTGATGATGAGATTGACGAGTATCTCCGTATTTGAACGGTCTTCTAAGTCGATGTATCCTAAGTCAAAGAGTGTGAGTAGACTTTCCATGTGGTCAAGGGCATCATGCAAATACTCACGTGCATGTTTGGGTGAAAGTGAGGTGTAGAGGTCGTTGAGTTCTTCTATAAGAGGTGGATTCTTCTTTTTTAGTCTCAGACCTTTCTCATTATACTCTTGAGAAAAAAGCTCTAATACAGGAG
>Ga0256824_10000711_pt1 | contig 12907 bp, 8 predicted proteins | sample CV67metaG_FD_191570 | JGI IMG/M metagenome (GOLD analysis project Ga0256824, IMG submission 191570) | Hydrothermal vent microbial communities from East Pacific Rise, Pacific Ocean - CV67 | ecosystem: Environmental > Aquatic > Marine > Hydrothermal vents | place: Pacific Ocean: East Pacific Rise...
TCTTATTGGTCTTTATGATGACAAATTTGACATGTCTCATAGACTTAAGTTCATACTTATAATTTTCATTGCAATTTTTGTCTCTTACAGTGGTGTTAACATTGAAAATTTTGGTACTTACTTCGGTTTTTCATTGGCTGTACCGATACTTATAGCAGCTCCTTTTACAGTATTTGCCATAGTGGGGTTTACAAATGCACTGAACCTAATGGATGGTTTAGATGGGCTGGCTGGTGGTTTAGCACTCATTATGCTTGTAACCTTTTTTCTTATAGGTTTAGAGTACAATGATAGTTTTTTAATGACACTCTCATCTGTTTTTATTGCGGCTGTAGTTGTTTTTCTATTTTTTAACTGGTTTCCTGCAAAGATATTTATGGGAGATAGTGGTTCTTTGAGTTTAGGGTTTGTTATAGCCATCCTGAGCATAAAGTCTTTAGCCTATGTAACTCCAAGTGCAGTACTCTTCATCGTGGCACTTCCTCTCATAGACACCTTCATAGTTATGAAAAGACGTCTGCAACGTGGATTGTCTCCATTTGTAGCAGATAAAAACCATCTACACCATTTTATCTATAAAACAAAACTTCATGTAAAATTTTCAGTTATTTTACTGCTCAACATTCAGTTGGCTTTCTCCATTATGGGTTTTCAAATGGGTCAAAAAAACGAGATTCTCTCACTCGTACTGTTTGGTGTAATGCTCTTCATATTTTTAAACCTGTTTGACCAGAGGTTTAGGTACAGAGAGCCTAAAAAGAAAAAGAAGAAGAGTAGAAAATTAAGTATTACGGGTAAGGTTACTACTAAAGAGGAAATTGCCTAAAGGCAATAAGAGTAGAACTGAAGTAGGCAAAAAGTTGACCAGTTTAAAAAATTAAAATTTTTAAGGAAAAAATACAATGAAAAAAATTCTCTTAGTTTTTGGAACAAGACCAGAAGCCATAAAAATGGCACCTTTAGTAAAAGCTTTTCAAAAAGATAAGTATTTTGAAACTAGGGTTTGTGTTACAGCACAACACCGTGAAATGCTAGACCAAGTACTCGACATGTTTGACATAGTTCCAGAGTATGACTTAAATCTAATGAAACCTGGTCAAGACTTGTATGATATAACTGCCAATGTACTTTTAGGTATGAAAGATGTCTTAGCAGACTTTCAGCCAGATGTAGTTTTAGTTCATGGTGATACTACAACAACAAGTGCTACTGCACTCTCTGCATTTTACCAAAAGATAAAAGTAGGGCATGTTGAAGCGGGTTTAAGAACTCACGACATTTATAGCCCTTGGCCAGAAGAGGCAAATAGACAAATAACAGGAGTTTTATCAAATTACCATTTTGCTCCAACAACAACAAGTCGAGATAATCTTTTAAGAGAGAATAAACTCAAAGAGAACATCTTAGTAACAGGGAATACTGTTATTGATGCACTTTTCTTGGCTTTAGAAAAAATTGAAAATGATGAAGTGTTAAAGAAGCAGATTGTCACTAAGATAAATCAAGAGTATAAACTAGATAAAAGTAAAAAAATCATACTTGTAACGGGACATAGACGTGAAAACTTTGGACAAGGTTTTATAAATATCTGTGAATCGCTAAAAACTCTTGCACTAAATAATCCCGATATAGATATAGTTTACCCAGTACACTTAAACCCAAATGTTCAAAAACCAGTAAAAGAGATACTCTCAGATGTTTCTAATGTATATCTTATAAATCCACTTCAGTATGAGTCTTTTTTATATCTTATGAATAGGTCTTACTTTATCATTACAGATAGTGGTGGAGTACAAGAAGAAGCACCAAGCTTAGGTAAACCAGTACTTGTTATGAGAGATACTACAGAAAGACCAGAAGCACTAGAGGCAGGAACGGTAAAACTAGTAGGAACCGACCCGCAAAAGATCATTAAAGAGGCTCAAAAGCTACTAGATGATACAATGGAGTATGAGAGAATGAGTAAAGCCCATAACCCATATGGTGATGGTAATGCATGTGAAAGAATTATAGATTTTTTGAAGGAAGTTAAGTAATGAAACAAACAAAAACAATATGTGTAATAGGTTTAGGCTATATAGGTCTACCAACGGCGGCTCTTTTAGCAAATAGGGGTTATATGGTTCATGGTGTAGATGTAGTTCAAAGTACAGTGGATACGATAAACCAAGGAAACATACATATAGTTGAACCTGAACTAGATATTTTCGTTCGTTCAGCTGTAAACTCTGGAAATTTAAAAGCAGATATAAAACCTAAAGAGTCAGATGTATTTATTATAGCTGTTCCTACTCCTTTTCATGAAGGTTTTGTTCCTAATGTAGACTATGTAGTATCAGCTACTAAAGCTATATCTCCTTATATAAAAGAGGGAAATATAGTCATATTAGAGTCAACTTCACCAGTAGGAACTACAGATAAAGTAAATGAAGTGTTAGCAGAGTGTGGTGTTGATGTATCTAAAATATATGTTGCTCACTGTCCTGAACGTGTCCTTCCTGGTCACATAATGAGAGAACTAGTAGAAAATGATCGCATAGTAGGTGGTATAACTCCTGAAGCTACGGATGTAACAGTAGAGTTTTATAAAACTTTTGTAAGTGGAGCAGTTCTTAAAACAGATGCAAAAACAGCAGAGATGGCAAAACTTACTGAAAATAGTTACAGAGATGTCAACATAGCATTTGCAAACGAACTAAGTATACTCTGCGATAAGTTTGACATAAATGCATGGGAACTCATAGACCTAGCAAACCGTCACCCAAGAGTAAATATACTTAAGCCAGGTGTTGGAGTAGGGGGACACTGTATAGCGGTTGACCCTTGGTTCATAGTACACAAAGGTGGAGATGATGCAAAAATTATAAGAACTGCAAGAGAAGTGAATATATATAAAACCGAGTGGAGCATAGAAAAGATAAAAAATGCTGCACTAGAGTTTGAAAAAGAGAATGGCAGAAAAGCAAAAGTAGCATGTATGGGACTGGCTTTTAAACCAGACATAGATGACTTAAGAGAATCACCAGCATTACTAGTAACCCAAAGATTGAAAGCTGATGGTCTTGAAGTATTAGCAGTAGAACCAAATATAGATACTTACAAAGAGTTTGACATAGTAAGAGATGCAGATGCTATAGAACAAGCAGATATAATAGTTTATCTTGTAGCTCATAAAGAGTTTAAAGGGATTAGAATATTTGGTAAAGAAGTTTTGGACTTTTGTGGGGTTACTAACTAAAGAATGAAAAAACTTTTTTCTTATGGAGCAGGAGAATTTTTAAATAAGGGTTTAAATATTCTATTAATTCTTTTATTGCCATTATTCCTTACTCCAGAAGATTATGGTACGGTTTCTATCTTAATAGGTATAGAAAGTATTTTAATCCTAATATTATTAATGGGACAAAATAATGTCCTGTTACGTTTTTTTCATAACTTTAAAAATAGAGAAAAGTTTTTAAATAGTATTTTTTTTATTTGGATTAGAAATAGCATAGTATTTTTAGTTGTTAGTTCTGTATTGCTTCTTTTTTTATATAAAATCACTTTAGATTCATTGTATTTATATTTATTAATACTAGTGCCTATAGTAATATTAAGTACTTTTAGGGAAATTCACTTAATACTTTTTAGAGTACTAGAGAGAGTAAAAGATTTTATATTTTTAAAAGCATTTTATCAAATACAAAAAATAATTTTTATTTTTATTTTGATATATATGGACTTTAATGTTTTAGCTTATCCCTTAGGTGCATTAGTTGCCGTAGTATCAATTTTTATTTTTGAAGTATTATCTAAAAATAGAGTTTTTACTTTTAAGTTTTTATCATATCAATATTACAAAGAAAAACAATTTCATTTATCTAAATTATTATTTCTATTTGGTATGCCCCTTATGATACATATGATTAGTAATTTACTTCTAGTTAATAGTGATAGATTCCTCATTTATTATATGATGTCAGCAGAAGATGTAGGGATATACTCATTAGCATATACAATAAGTAGTAGTATGATTTTCTTTATGTATATAGCAGGTTTAGTATTTTTACCATCTTTTTATAAAAATCATAAAACATATACTTGTGATGCAAAAAAAGCATTACAAAAAATGACAACATATAATTTAATTGTATCTATAATTGTTGGTTCTTTTATATGGTTGATGGCATATTTTTATATTCCAGTATATGGAAAAGAATACTCTTCAGTAATGGATTTTTTGTTAATTTTATTAATTTCTTATATTATTTACCCTTTGTATTTACATGGAAACTATAAAGCTATGTTAATGAAAAAGAATAAAGAGATACCTAAAGCTACTTTTATGGCATTAAGTATGAATATATTGTTGAATATATTTTTAATTCCTAATTTTGGATTGCTTGGAGCAGCCGTAGCTACTTTGATTGGAAATATAATATTAATTATTTTAATTAATATTATAGGGACTAAAAAAATCAATAATAAGGGTATTTATAGTGGAAAATAAATCAATATCAGTTTATTTGTTATTATCTTTAGCCATCGTAGTCATATCAATATTGATACCTTTAGAATTTTCCAAAAGCTATTCTTATTATTTGTTCTTTTTTCAATTAATATTTTTTTATATGTATTTATATAGATATAAAAAAATTTTTTTATATCTGACTCCAATAATGCTCTTCATTTTTTATATAGATTTTTCTTTTACTTTAGGTAATTATGCAATGAGTCATGGACATGAGAATATTAAAAGTAATTATTATGCTTTCCTAAATTGGAAAAATACAAATTTAATTACATCTTTCATTTTATTATTAAATTTATCATTATTTATTTTAGACATAATATTTAGAAAAAAATACTTTGAAATCTTAGAAAATGTTGAAAAAATAGAGATACCTAATCATATAATAAAATTTTATTTAGTATTTTCAATGATACTTTTCTTTTTCTTTTTCTTCCTTCCCTTAAATACAAATTTTCTTGGGGGAAGCGGAGACTTGTCTTATATACCAAAAGCTATAGCAATGCTGTCAATTATCTATATACTAGCATATAAAAGAAACAAATATCGTTATTTATACTATATACTTATTATCGCTATTTTTGCTTTATTCTCTTTTTCGAGTAAAAGAGAAGCAATATTTTTTATTTTTCCAATTTTTTTAATTGAATCATTATTGAACTATATGACTTTAAATATTAAAATAATTTTTGTAGTAGTTATGACAACAATAGTGCTAATTATTTTTATTTTGGCAATGAGTATAACTAGAGGATATGGTGGTTTTGAAAGTCAAAATGTATTTAACTCACTTTTCTATATTAATAGCTATGTTAACAGTGATATGTTTCTTACTTATTTTTTTAAAAATATTGAAACAAGTTATACATATTACCATTCAATTCAAGCAATGGAGTATATTATAAATGATTCTACTTTAATAACTTATGGATCAACATTTATAAAATTTTTATTTATTATAATACCTTCTTCTATATCGGATATAAAACCAAAAAGTTTTATTGATATATATACAACATATCATGATCCCTCGTTTAGATTACTTGGTGGTTCATGGCCTCCAAATTTAATAGCAGAAATATTTTGGAATTTTTATTATTTTGGATTGATATTTGTAATAATTTTATTTTATGGAATAAATATTTTTTTTCTAAAAATTCTAACTTTAATACGATCTGGTAATATTCTGTATCGACCATGGATATTATTTATATATATATTATTATTAGTTTTTTATAGAGGAGGAGGTTTAGATATATGTATTATTTATTTAATATTTTCTGTATTCTTTTCATTATTATATAGGTATGTATTAATATTAATTCCTTATAAGTCAAAGGGAAATAATAGTTATTTATAAATAAATATTATAAAATTAAAACAGGAGTTACAAAAATGTCTAATATATTATTTTTATTATCTCATCAACCAAATCCAAGGTTTATTAAACAAATTGATTTTTTATCTACAAATAATGACATATCAGTTTTATATTATCATCGAGATTCATTAAGTGATCTGTCATACCAATATAAAGAAAAATGTCTTATTAATGAATCAATAGGGAATATCCAAAATGGCAATTATATAGGTCGAATTGGTAACTATATTAAATCTATACTAACATTGTACAAAATAATAAAAAATCAGCATTTTGAAAAAATCATAGTGAATAATATTGATACTTTATTTATGTATAAAATACTTACTCTATTATCCAAAAAGCAAAACAAAATTATAATTGAAATTTCTGATTTAAGAGCACATACATATAAAGAAGATTTAAAATCTATAGTTATTCGTTTTATAGAAGGACTTATCTTTAAAACTGTTGATAAAATGATTATTACTTCACCAAAGTTTTATGATCTTTATTATAAAAATATTTTTCATAAGAGGCCATTTATCCTTGAGAATAAACCTTTAAATAAAATGATTCCAGAGCGATTAAATAAGATTGAAAATGAAAAAATTATTATAGGTATTGTAGGAATGCTTCTTCAAGAAAAACCTTATGAAGCATTATTTGAAACGATTAAAAATGATAAAAGATTTGAAGTGCACATTTATGGAAAAGGTGACTATAAAAATCTTGTAGAAAAATATGCAAGAAAATATAGCAATATTATCTATTTTGGTGAGTATAATCTTTTTCAAGATAGTGCAAGAATTTATGCTAGCTTAGATATTCTTTATATGTCATATGACACAACTAATGGTTCTTTAAATAATAAAGTAGCATTGCCAAATAAACTATATGAGGCAATGTATTTTAAAGTACCTGTTATTACAAGTAAAGACTCATATTTAGGTGAACTTGTTAATCAGTATAAAATAGGCATGACATTTGAATGTTGTAATTTTAATGAGCTAAATGCTACCTTAACCGAACTATCTCTTAATATAGATCAATACAGACAGAATCTTGAATTAATACCTGAAGATATGTATCTAGCAGATAATGATTATAAATCTCTTGAAATTTATTTAAATTCATAAAGTTTAAAGATGCAAAAAAAAATAAGATTTTTAAATACTATAAAGTACTTAAAAATAAAACAAATTTACTATAGAGTGTTTTATTTAATAAGACAAAAGATTAGAATAAAACTTAGATATGAATATGCCAAGATTGAAAATATAAAACAAGTTAAATTAATATTGCAGAAGTCTATTTACTCTTATCAAACTTATAAACTGAATAGTTTTAGTTTTTTAAATTTACAGAAGCAGTTTACTAGCGAAATAGATTGGAATTATTCTGTTTTTGGGAAACTTTGGACTTATAATCTTAGTTATTTTGATTTTTTACATCAAAAAGAAATTACTAAGGATGAAGGAGTAGAGTTTATTTTGAGCTTTATAGAAAGTGATACTTTATTAAAAGATGCAAAAGAATCTTTTCCTATAAGCCTGAGGGGGATTAACTGGATTAAGTTTTTATCTTTACACTCTATATCTAACTCTAAGATAGATAATGTACTATACAACCATTATTGTATTTTACTTGATAACTTAGAATATCACCTTCTTGGAAATCATTTACTTGAAAATGGATTTAGTCTATTATTTGGAGCTTACTACTTTGAAAATGAAAAATTGTATGTAAAAGCCAAAGAGATTTTAGATGCTGAACTAAAAGAGCAAATCCTTAATGATGGTGCTCATTTTGAACTTTCTCCTATGTATCATCAGATTATGCTTTTTAGAGTGTTAGACTGCATTAACTTAGTCGAAAACAATGCATTCAAAAATCATGAGTTATTAGAATTGTTAAAGAAAAAAGCTTCTCTTATGCTTGGATGGCTTGAAAATATTAGTTATGAAAATGGAGAGGTACCACTTTTAAATGATAGTGCTCATTGTGTAGCTCCAACTACAAAAAACTTGTTAGAGTATGCAAAGAGATTAAATGTAGTAGTGGTAAAAAAAGAGCTAAAAGATTCTGGTTATAGAAAGGTTAAAAATAGCAAATATGAATGTATTGTTGATATAGGGCAGATAGGACCAGATTATATTCCTGGTCATGCACATAGTGATACTTTTAACTTTGTTGTGCAAAAAGATAACCAACCTTTTATAGTAGATACCGGGCTATCTACATATGAAACAAATGAGAGAAGAACTAAAGAACGTTCAACATCATCACATAATACAGTAGAAGTAAATACAAAAGATCAAAGTGAAGTTTGGGGTGGCTTTAGAGTAGCAAACCGTGCTTATATTACACAGGTAGAAGAAAAAAACAATAGCATAAGAGCTACTCATGATGGATATAAAAAAGATAATATTTTTCATACTAGAAAATGGGTATTTGAAGATGATAAAATAATCATTGAAGATAGTTTAAGTAAAGAAGCAGATGCAGTGGCAAGAGTTCACTTTCATCCTGATGTGACAAAAGAGAAAGTTTTAAACTCTATAGTTACTGATAGTAAAGTAGAAGTTATAGAGTATAAGTATGCACCAGAGTTTAACAAACTAGTTAATGCTTTTGCAATTGAGATCAAATTTAGAAAAAACTTAAAAGTAGAGATAAAACTATGAAAATACTATTTATAACTGATAATTTTCCTCCTGAAGTGAATGCTCCTGCAACTAGAACTTATGAACATATCATAGAGTGGCAAAAACAAGGTGTAGAAGTAACCGTTCTTACATGTGCCCCTAACTTTCCACATGGAAAAATCTATGATGGATATAAAAACAAGTTTTATCAAAAAGAAGATATGGATGGTATAGAGGTCATAAGAGTATGGAGTTATATAGCTTCAAATAGTGGTTTTACAAAGAGAGTTCTGGACTATGTTAGCTTTGCTTTTATGGCATTTGGAGTGGGGCTATTTAAAAAGCAAGATATTATCATAGCTACTTCTCCACAGTTTTTTACTACATGGGCTGCTTTTGCACTCTCTAAAGTAAAAAGAAAACCTTGGATCTTTGAGCTACGTGACTTATGGCCCGAGTCCATAAAGACAGTAGGAGCTATGGAACAAGGTCGTGCTATAGATATGCTTGAAAAGATAGAGTTAGCCCTCTATAGAGATGCTAACAAGGTCATAGCGGTAACAGACGCTTTTAAAACAAACCTTATAAATCGTGGGATAGATGCAGAGAAGATAGAAGTAGTAACAAATGGTTCAAATATGGAACTTTTTTACCCAAGAGAAAAAGATAAAGAACTTCTAAAAGAACTGAATCTTGAAGATAAGTTTATAGTTGGCTATATAGGTACACATGGAATGGCACATAGTTTAGACTTTATAATGAATTCCATAGGCGATATAACAGATGACACTATTCACTTTCTATTCATAGGTGATGGAGCTATGAAAAAAACTATAGTAGAGATAGCTCAGAATTTAAAACTTACAAATGTAACTTTTTTAAATCCTGTTTCAAAAGATGAAGTACCTCGATATCTTTCTATCGTGGATGCTTCTTTAGCACCTCTTAAAAAAGAAGAGAACTTTAAAACAGTAATACCATCTAAGATATTTGAAGCATCGGCAATGCAAAAACCTACTCTCCTTGGTGTTGAAGGTCAGGCTCAAGAGATTTTAGAGAAGTATAATGCAGGGATTTGTTTTGAACCTGAGAATAAGAAAGATTTTATTAAAAAGGTGCTAATACTCAAGAATGATAAACAGTGTTATACTGCTTGTCTAAATGGTTGTAAGATTTTAGCTAATGATTTTAATAGAAAAAAACTAGCTAAAAAGATGTTAACATTAATTATTGCTACTCACTCCAACATCCTCAATGGTTAATAAATTAATATTTGATTGAAGGTCACTAAGGTTTAATTTTTTAAGTATTACATCGTTTTCTTTGAGTGAACCAAGGGCACCATCTACATAGTTATCTTTCAGAATTAAATTAAGTGGAGTAGAGATGAAATTTGTAGCTTTATATCCAGTTCCAACTCGTATTTTGTTATTAGAAACTATTACATCCCTTATTGGAAAGTGCTCAAATTCTTCCATATTGCTTAGATTGGTTACTATTGCATACTTATTATCAACAAAAATATTAGAATCAACAATAGTATTCTTAACTTGAATATAAGAATTTTTCCAATAATGGTCAGTACCATCATAAAAGCCAAGAGCATAATATTTTAAACTTTTAAAATAGTTATTTTTAATTATATGATTAATATCATTTACACGTATACCCCCGGAAGAATTAGAAAAAATATTATTTTCAACTAGACTACCTTTTCCATGTCTTAGTACTATCCCATAACCAAGACAATTAGTAAATGTGTTTTTTCTAATTATCGTTCCATTGTTTTTTATTGAAATAATTTCACTTTCTCCTGCTGCATTGTCAAAAAGATTGTTTTCGATAAGAATATTAGTACTGCCATTTGGTATTATTGAAGGGTTTCCTTTTGTAATTAATTGGATGATTTCAAAACCATTAGAGTCATTACCTCTTGGAATATTTTTAAAATAATTATGGTGAATATAATGTCTTTCATTTAAGTTATTAACCCATATTTTAACAACAACTCTATCTCCTTTACCCGTAGTGTTATTTGTTTTATTGAGAAATTCATTGTGGTCAATTTCAATTAAAGTAGCACCCGCTGTATGTGTATTCCCGGACACTATCCAGTTATTTGCCATAGAGTCTATAAATCTTGAACGGGTAATTCTCATTCCAATACTTTTAGTATTAATATTAATAGAACCAGTTGTACCAGTAAAATTGAAGCCTGCTACTGTAATCCATGATCCTTGAAGATTCATTTTTTTTGTAATAATAACTCCACCTATAGTTTTTGCTCTAACAATAATTGGATTTGAACTTATGGCATCGGCTTTTAAAAAGATTTCGTTATTATATAGACCATCTGTAACTTCTATAATATCTCCTGCTCGAGCATTTTGTATTGCAGAGTGTAATTCATTAGTAGACTTGACTTGATATGTTGCTATACCTTCATATGGGTTTATGGAAGTTCTTTCTTCGTGAATATTATTATTGACATCAAGAGTACTTTTGATATTATTATTTTCACTCAAAATATAAAAACTCCCATTAACCCTACTATCAACCAAAATATCCTTATACCCAGGAATGCTAACCGTAATATCATTTATATCCCCATCTGGAGACTGAGCATACACTAACCACTCTCTATTCGGTACTTCACCTTTTACAAGTGCAAAAGCCCATACTGGTATGCTTGTGTTATCTGCCCATGGTCTTGGTGGGTTTGCATCTGTCTCTAGCAGGAACCATCTTGGGTCGTTTAAGTACTGCTCTGGTATATTTTGGTTTAGGTCACTCTCTCCGCTGTTTACAAGTTTTCCTTCTCTCCAAAAAGTTGTTAGTTGGGGGTTGTAGTGTATGAGTTCTACAGAGTCTGCTACCTCTTGAAAAAGTGGTGCCAGTGCTTCTCTGTCACTCTCTTGAGAAACTTGTCTTATGATGCTTGGTCTTAAAAACCATAGTGCAAACTGTGTCAGTCCTCTGTACTTTGCAGGTTCAGTTACTTTAGAGACTGTGTCGAGGCTTAGTTGGTAAGCAAAGTTAGGGTTTGCTAGTTTGGCTTCGTTAAGCATAAAGGGGAGATTGTTGACTAAGATATGGGGTGCATCTGCAGAGTTGTCTGTTTTGCTACCGCTTAGGTCAAAGTCTACTGTAAATCCATCGGCTGTGAGTGGCCAGATGTTCATGTAGTGGTTCGTTAGGGTTGCATCTTCTAGCCAGTTACTCTCTCCTAAGTTTTCAGAGAACTTGTTGTATGTCATAAACTTTACATTATCTTTCCATATTGTGTTTACAAAGCCTTTCTTGAAGCCATTATGCATTTGTCTGTACTTCTCTATCCACTCTGCACCTACTAGAGTACGTTTAAAGTTGTCGTCTCCCGAAGTGGTGAAGCGTGACTCTTGGCTGAGTTGGCTCCACGAGAGTTTTACAGCCTCATCTTCACTTACAAAGAGTACAAGTGGTGGGTTAGGGTACCACTCTTGAAGCTGTGCCATAAGAGAGGTAGAGGTCCACTGTTCTCCCACCTCATTCCAAAGCTCATCTGCTCCAAAAGGGCTTAGTCTCTCTAGAACATCTCCTGCAGTCGTAACCACGTTGGGGTTAGTAGCACTCTCTAGTGAGAAGTAGTAGCTGTCTTTTGTAAGAGCCGACTCGGGAGCAGGGAGTACAAACACAAGAGGCAGGTTTAACTCTGCTGCTTTTTTTATGGACTCTTCGTAGTAAGCACTACTTATGGAGTCGTTGTAGTAAGGGTCTAGTTTCCACGAGACAAGTACGTGTTCGCCCAACTCTATACGGCTTATCATATACATAGGGTCCATCGCCTCTACATACTCAGGTATACCAACATTCCAGTGAGCTAGCAGTGGAAGAGAGTGTTCAGTTGAGTCTGAAAATGCTTTGAGTGCTTCGGTGGTAATGGTATTACTTATAGTTGTTAGGTCAAATGTACCTGCTCCTGCAGTTGGTTCGCTTTCTAGTTCAGAGAGTATATCATCTATGTTATCAAGATTTTTGATAACCATAGCCCCTTCGTAGTTAATAGCTACAGCCTTTTGAGCTACCTTTTTCTTAGCTACTGGTGTAGTTTGTTGAACTTTCTCTGCTTCAAAAAGATAAAAGAAAGCAACTACTGCTATGAGGACTAGAGTGAGTGTTTTTTTCATGTTTAGATTCTCCCGATAGAGCGTTGCTCATAAGTTGTTGATGGTGCTTGTGCTGTCATAGTTGTTAGGTTTAGCTGTGCTGTTTGAGCATTTACTATGTTAAGGAGAGACTCTTCATCTTGAAGTTTCGCATTTTTTACTATGTCTTCTAGAATCTGTGTTAACTCTTCTAGACTCATTTTTGAGAGTACAGAGTCTGCTCTAAGCTGTGAGCTTAGCA
>Ga0256824_10000712_pt1 | contig 12906 bp, 12 predicted proteins | sample CV67metaG_FD_191570 | JGI IMG/M metagenome (GOLD analysis project Ga0256824, IMG submission 191570) | Hydrothermal vent microbial communities from East Pacific Rise, Pacific Ocean - CV67 | ecosystem: Environmental > Aquatic > Marine > Hydrothermal vents | place: Pacific Ocean: East Pacific Rise...
TCGTAAGCTATTTTTTTATTATCTATTATAGCCACTTTGTCTAAAGTATCATTAATAGATTGTAAATCATGAGAGACCATAACCACCGTTAAGCCTAGAAGAGAACGTAATTTTAAGATAAGTGCATCAAATTCTCTTGCTGATATTGGGTCTAGTCCACTGGTAGGTTCATCTAAAAAAAGAAGTTTCGGGTCCATAGCAAGGGCACGTGCCAATCCCGCTTTTTTCTTCATTCCACCACTTATTTGAGAAGGGTAAAGGTGTGCATCTTTGAGGTTTAAACCAACAATATTAATCTTAAATGCAACGATTTCATTTATGAGTTTTTCAGAAAGGTTCGTATACTCTTGTAAAGGAAGTGCTATATTTTGTGCAATACTAAGAGAAGAAAAGAGTGCACCCGCTTGAAACAAAACACCCCATTCACGTCTTAAAACTTGCGCTTCTTTATGTCTAATCTGTGATAAAGAGTGTCCAAGCACATCAATATTTCCACCAGAAACTTTTTGCAACATAACCATCTCCCGAAGGAGTGTAGTTTTACCACACCCACTAGGACCAAGTAAGCCATAAATTTCACCTTCGTTGATAGTTAAATTCAAGCCATCATGCACAATATTATCGCCAAAGATTGTTTTAACACCCTTAACTTCTATAACCTTCTTCATTATATCCCCAAGTTTGTGAAAAGTATTGAAAAAACTGCATCACATACAATAACCGCGAATATAGACTCAACGACACTTTTAGTTGTGTTATAGCCTATGCTCTGAGTATCATCTTTAACCATTAAACCCCTATAAATACCGATAGAAGCGATTAAAAAGGCAAAGAATGGTCCCTTTAAAATACCTATAAAAAAGTGCTTTGCAGCGACTACTTCAGTGAATCTCTCTAAAAAAAGTTCTGTTGTAATCTCTAGGTCAATATTGGCAACAACCATACCCCCTAAAACACCCATAATATCAGCTACAAAAATAAGTATAGGCATAGAAATCATTAGTGCAATAATTCGAGGCATTACTAAAAAAGCATAAGGGTCAAAGCCCATAGTACGCATAGCATCCAACTCTTGGGTAATCTTCATAGCCCCAATTTGTGCAGTAAAGGCTGAACCACTCCGTCCTGCTATGACGATAGCTGTTATTAGTGGTGCTAACTCACGAAGGATGGAAATACCCAGCATATCTACTATAAAAATATTTGCACCATAGAGTTTAAGCTGAAAAGCCGACTGATAGGCAACAACAAGACCAATTAAAAAACTTGTAAGGGCTACGATTCCAAAAGCTCGGATTCCATTTTCATTTATCTCAAAGGCTATCTCTTTAAACCTTATATTTTTAATAGACTTTAAATAATGGATTTTAGTTGCAAAAAGCTCACCTAAAAATGCCATAAAAGAGAAAAAACCTCTCAATTGAGAATGAGTTTTTTTACCAACAGCATCAATAAAAGTTTCTCTTTTTTTCAGTGGCACTGTTTTTGCACTGCCAAGCTGCTCTTGAACAAGTTTTAGTGTCTCTAAAACATCTCTATTATCACATACTATGGATACAGTAAGTTGCTCTTGCTTGAGTCTATTATGTAAATTATTTATGTATATAGCGGATGCCGTATCGAAAAAAGTAAGCTCACTCAAATCAATATTGACCGTTTTAAATTTTTGAAAGTTTATTGCATCAACCTGCTGTTGATAGGAGGAGATATTGTAAAGAGAAAATTCTCCTAAAAACTTTAAAAGAACAGTCTCATCGGTATAGGTTGTAGTTAAAGAAAAATTAATCATATTTAAAAATTAAAAATCTCTCTCTAACAGTTTTGCTACCTTTAAGATAGTGAGTATTCTATCATCTTGCTTTCCAACACCATCAATCATACTCTCATCACCCGCTAAAGTATCAGGAGCAGGTCCAATATCTTCTTTTTTAATTCTAATTGCCATAGTGAGTCTGTCTATAACAAAACCTGCTACATCATCCCCCTGCTTAAGAACAAAAAATCGAGTCTCCTCATTATGATTTTTACTACTAAGACCAAATTTAACACGGAGGTCTATGAGTGGAATAACAGAACCACGAAGGTTAAATACACCTAAAATATAGGCTGGGGTCTGTGGAACTCTTGTCCATGAGATAGGCTTAATAATCTCTTGAATACTAAGAATAGGCACAGCATACTCTTCCTCTCCAATAATAAATCCAACCAACTGCACAATATCATTTGATTGATCAAGTGTTTCACTATTTTGCTGCTCATTTTGTTTGTTAATAATCTGTTTTAATTTATCACTCATTATAAAAACTCCGCTTTAAAGTTTACATTTCTCTGCACAACACTTGCAAGATAGTCTGCTGAGTAAGGTTTAGTTATGTACTCTACCATTCCAGACTCTACACCTCGCATACGGTCTGATTTACCTGTACGAGAAGTTACTGCGATGAGAGGAAGATTTTTATATCTATTATACTTTTTAATCTCAGTCGCTAAAGAGTAACCATCCATTCTTGGCATCTCAATATCTACTAACATAGCATCAAAGTTATAATCACCCGCTTTTAAAATATTGAGTGCCTCTTGACCATCACTCGCTTCAACCAGTGTAATACCCATTGGTTCTAATGCTTTTCTCATAATAGTTCTGTCTGTTTTGGAATCATCTACTATCATAACTGTATAATCACTAGGCTTACTTTTCTCATGTGTTATTTGAGCAGCAGATGAGCTCTCAACCATAGCTGTCGCTTTAACACCTTTAGCCATGTCCATCAATGCTACAACGTCACAAATAAGAGTTACACCACCATCACCACGAATAGTTGCACCAGCAATCCCCTCTATACCTTTAAGGTAATCACCAAGAGATTTAATAACTATCTCTTCTTGTCCAACTAAATTGTCTACAATAAGACCTAGTTTAGAAGTACCAAGACCAAGTACAACGACATAAGCATGCTCACTCGCATCTAGTATGCGCTCTACTTCAAAGATATCACCAATATGTACAAGTGATAGAACTTCATCACGAAGTCTCATTACTGAACGACCTTCAACTGTATAAATCTCATCTTTAGAGATTCTAACAGTTTCTAAAACCGATGCCAATGGAATAGCATAATGCTCTTCTTGCACACCCACTAAAAGCGCTTGAATAATTGCAAGAGTAAGAGGAATTTTAAGTTTCATAGAACTACCGACCCCTACTTCACTCTCAATATCTATAATACCATTTACTTTTTCAATATTTGTTTTTACAACATCCATTCCTACACCACGCCCCGATACATTGGTAACAGCCGCAGCAGTAGAGAAACCTGGTCTCATTATAAGTCCAAATGCCTCTTTCTCACTCATAGAGTCTGCCTCTTTCTCACTTATAAGACCTTTTTCTAAGGCCTTATTTTTAAGCATATCTGTATCTAAACCTTTTCCATCATCATCTATCTGAATGACAATCTGGTTTCCTTCATTATATGCCTTTAGTGCGATGGTACCTGTCTCAGGTTTTCCAGCAGCTAAACGTACATCAGGAGTCTCTATACCGTGGTCACATGAGTTACGAATAATATGTACAAGAGGATCGCCAATCTCTTCAACAATTGACTTGTCAAGTTCAGTATCTTCTCCTGAAATTTCTAGTTCAATTTTTTTGTTGAGTTCACGAGTCAAATCACGAATCATTCTAGGAAATTTATTGAATACTTTTCCAATAGGCAGCATTCTTGTTTTCATAACCGCAATCTGAAGATCAGTCGTAACAAGTGAGACAATAGAAACAACTTGATTAAGCTCTTCTAAAAACTCTTCACCCTCATAACGCTCTTCAACATCATCATTAATTTTAATAAGTCTATTTTTAGCAAGAACAAGCTCTCCAATAAGATTCATCAAGTGGTCAAGTCTTTTTACATCAACACGAATAGTCTGCTCAACTGCAGCGGGAGCTCGTTTTGCTGGAGCCGCCGCTTTTACATCTGCTTTTGGAGTTTCAACTTTTGGAGCTACTGGTGGCGGTGTAGGAGTGACTGGAACTGGTGTTACAACTGGTTCTGGAGTTGGTTCTGCTGCAACCTCTTCTTCTATCTGTGGTGCAGCTAAAACTTCTTCTCCCGCTTCTACTTTTGCCTTACGCTTCGCCTTATCTTCTTCTTGTCGCTCATTAAGAAGTCTCTCTATTTCTGCTTCTAAATCATCAGGGCTCATATTGTCATAATCAAGCTCTTCCTCTTCTTCAACAATCTCCTCTTCTAAAACTATTTCTTCAACAGGTTCTGGAGTAGCCACAGGAGTATCAACCGCACCTTCTCCACTACTGATTTTGTCTAACTTTACAACACATGCCGCAACATCAATCCCTGCATCTGCACTTGTATCACGAATAATATTGAGAAGTGCTTTCATAAGGTCTATCGACTCTAAAATTACATCCATAATATCTGGTGTAATTAAAAGGTCTCCATGTCTCGCTTTATTTAAAACATCTTCCATGTGGTGTGTCAAGTGTGTTAACACATCAAAATTCAAAAATGAAGATGCTCCTTTAACGGTATGTGCAACACGAAATATTCCATTTAAAAGCTCTAAATCTTCGGGAGTATTCTCTAACTCAACCAAATCTTCATCAAGTTTTTCAACTAACTCAAATGACTCAATTAAAAAATCTTGTAGTATCTCTTGAAATTCATCCATATTTAACTCCTACTTCATATGAGCACGAACAACTCGTGCTACTTCATCATAAAATGAACTCGCTTCAAACTTAACTAAATAAGCTTCTCCACCAGCCTCTTTGCCTCTCATCTCACTAAAGTGATCACTAATAGATGAGTTAAAAACTATGGGAATATTTGCGAACCTTCCATCTGCTTTTGCATTTGCAGCAAAATGAAAACCATCCATTCTCGGCATCTCAACATCTGAAACAATAATTTTAAGATGATCCGCAATATCATCATGGTACATCTCATAAAGATCATTGAGTTTTTCTAAACCCTCTTGACCATCAATCGCTTCAACGACATGGAATCCCATTTTTTCTAGCGCATCTTTAACTATTTTTCTTGCGGTTAAGCTATCATCTAAAACAAGTGCTAAACCAGAAAAAGACTCTAACTCTTGAGGGATATTATCTACATCAGGCTCATATAGTCCCAGTTCTTGGACAACTGTTTCTAAGTCAAGAATAAGAAGAACACTATCCCCTTCTATCTTGGTAACACCCGTTATTTTGCTACCATCTAAAGAACCACTTCCACTTGCAAAAGTAGCTGGTTCTATATCACTCCAGTTAATACGTCTTATGCGCTTTGCCTCATGTACAATGAAACCTATGAGGACATTATTGAACTCTGTAATAATAATCCGTGAGCTTTTCTCGATACCTTCCGGAGCAGTAATCCCCATCCATCTAGCTAAATTCACAACAGGAATAACAACATCTCTTAAATCAAAGATACCCTCTATAAACTCAGGTGTTCCTGGAAGTTCTGTTAGTTTTGGTACTCTAATAATTTCACGAACCTTTGAAACATTAATACCGTAAATCCCTTCATATACTTCATCATTTTCTGCTTTAAGTATCCGAAAGTCAACTAATTCCATCTCATTGGAACCAACTTTTAGTGAATTGTCATCCATTATCTATATCTCCTTAGAGAACATATTTTCTTCTAGTAGTTCTTTATCTTGTATCGATTTTACTGTAAAATATCTTTGATTGCACGCAAAAGCACCTAAATTTATATACTCAAAATTTTCAAAAAATACTTTTCTGTTTTGATGAAAATGCCCCTCTATAAAGTAATCACACTCATATCTACCAAAGAGGTGAAGATGGACAACATCCTCAAAATTCTTAATTTGTCTACAATCATTTTTTTGACTTAAATAGTTATCTAATCGCTTAACAATTGCATGATTTGTCACAAAATCAAGAAAACTCAATATATGAAGTACAAGGGAACTTCTAATTATTTTTGTGTAGATTTTATAAGTTATGCTATTACCAAAGTCACCATGTGCTAAATAGATTTTCTTCTCCTTATAGCTACACTCAACTGGTTGTTTTTCTATTGAGAAGAGTTTTATTCGAGGGAAGATTGATTTTAAGTTAAAGTCATGATTTCCCTCAAGGTAGATAATCTCTATTCTACGAGAAAGGTCATTTAAAATATTTACTACTGTACGGTTTACATGATGGGTATAGGGAATTTGACCAAACAGAGCATCAAAAATATCCCCCATTAAAATAATCTGTGTAGGCCGCAGTCTCCCTGCACGAATCTCAATAAGAAAGTCTACAAACTCTGTTCTAAAATCTGAGTAATGTACATCTGAAACTAAAAATGCACCCTCTTTGATTTCTATTATTCTACGGGACATATGCAATATTTGGGATGCCAGTGTTTTCATCAAGTCCCATCATAAGGTTTGCATTTGCAAGAGCTTGTGAAGATGAACCACGAAGAAGATTATCTATAGAACTCGCAATAAAAAGTACATTACCTTTTTGTTTTACATAGATATCACAGAAGTTTGTACCTGCTGTATTTTTCATATCCACTGGATTTTTACTTATGCGAACATAAGGTTCATTTTTATAAAACTCTTGTAGCACTTCTTCTGCATCAAATTCACCCTCTGTTTGAATGTATATTGAAGAGAGCATACCACGAGTAAGAGGAACAAGATGCGGCACAAAATTTACATCATCAAAATCTAAGCCTAACTTCTGAGCAATCTCTGGTGCATGTCTATGAAAAAATGGATTATATGCAAAAAGATTATCATTTACATTTACAAAGTGAGTCACTTCGCTAAGTTTTTTACCCGCTCCACTTACCCCAGTTTTGGCATCAATAATAATAGGAGTTTTGGGAACTCTTTTGTCTAAAAATGGAAGTAACCCTAAAATGGCAGAGGTAGGGTAACAACCTGGATTTGCAACAAGCGAAGCTTTTTTAATCTCTTCTCTATACATCTCTGGAAGTCCATAAACCACGTTATGAAGGTTTTTTGTATCTGTGTGAGGACAGTAATACTCTTCATACACATCTTGGGTAAGTCTATAATCAGCCGAAAAATCAACAATTTTAGTGCCTAGTTTCATAAAGGGCTTTACAAATGCCATCGCAGTTTTATGAGGTACTGCTAAAAAAACAAGTTCGCAAGATGCAGCACATTCATCAACATCAGCCTTTTTTACCTCTAATTCACAAACACCACTTAAAGATGGATGAAGTGTGTCTAACGTGGTTTCGCCTGTAGAATTTGCAACATAACTAAGATTAAAAGTAGGATGATTCATAAGCATTTTTACAAGTTCTAAACCGGTATAACCACTTACTCCAATAATTCCTACATTAATTTTAGTGGCACTCAAAGACTATCTCCTGATACTTCACTTCATCAATCTCATACTCTTTGGTACCTCCAGGAAGAGTAACTTTAACCTCATCACCCTCCTCTTTTCCTAAGAGTTGTTTTGCCAGTGGTGAACCAAATGAGATAAGTCCCATATCTGGGTTTGACTCACAACCACCAACAATAGTATAAGTCAACTCTTCATCCGTATCTAAATCTGTCATCATAATAGTTGAGCCAAAACTTATCTTGGCATGTTCAAGTTCTGATGGGTCTACAATTTGTGAGTTCCCTAAAATACCTTGAAGGTCTGCCAAACGATTGTCAATATTTTTCTGCATCTCTTTAGCCGCATGGTACTCTGCATTCTCTTTTAAGTCACCATGTTCAAGTGCATCTTCTATATCTCTAACAACCTGTGGACGTTTTACTTCTTTTAGGTCTTTTACTTCTACTTGTAGTTTGTTGTAGCCAAATAGTGTCATTGGTTCGATTCTTTGCATAATTGTTCTCTTTATAAAAAAATTTAATTATATGATTATATCTAAACTTTTTTTAAAGCTGACAAATCAAACTCTATCTTCTCATCTTTACAGACGAGAGTTATAAGACAGGCAGACTTTGAGATAGAAACCACGTTATGGAGGTTTTTCAGAAGAGTATAGTACTCTTTTGTTGTTGGGTCATATGCTTTGAGTGTCTCATTTTCAACCATAAAGAGTCGTCCACCACCACAACCATCACCAACTATACCCTCACAGATTAAGGGAGATTCAATGTCAAAACCATGAATCATCTAGACACCCCTCTTTTGTCTCCTGAAAGAACTCTTTGAACGTGGTTTCACTCTTATCTAGTTTTAAATACTCTGCATTGGTATACTCTTTAAAAATGGACTCATCTATACAGTTGCAGAGTTCTGTATTGTTCGCATCTTCACATACTTGGAGCATCTCTGTTTTTTGTACGGCTTCCCAGCCAAAATAGCTTGTGTAAAATGGAAGTAGTGTCCAGACTGCAAAGCCTAATGTCAAAACCACGTTAAAGATATACTCTTTTTTCTGAGTCTCTAGGTACTTTTTTATATCATACGAAATCAATATTACAAAAACTATCTCTAAGCCTATTACAAACCAATCACTATTTAAAAAATCAAACACATATTCCCTTTAAATTGAAAAATGCAGTATATCTAAAATAAGAAAAAAAGAGGATTTAAGAAAGAGAGGAGTTTTAAAAACTCCTCCATATAATGCGGGATTACTCAGCTGTTATGGTTACAGTAACACCTGATTTTGTAATCGATCTATCACTTGTTAATCTTGCTGTAATAGAAGAACCACTAATAGATGCTGATGTATCAATATTTCCATCTAGTTTAGCAACTTGATTTCCATTTTCATCATAAAGGTAGATAAAATCATATCTTCTTTCTGTCTCCCCAACTACCGTTACGAGTAGTGAAGTTGCTCCATCTATGCTTAGAACCTGACGTCTATCTTCATTGTTTTCATAAGCACCTGTTGTCCATGAAGCTTCATCACCTTCGGCCGGCTCTTCTTTAACTTTTATGCTTACTGTTACACCTGATTTAGTCACAGACCCATCACTTGTTAGTCTTGCTGTAATAGATGAACCATCTACCGTAAGTGTTTTATTTAATTTACCATCAAGTTTAGCAATCTGGTTACCATTTGCATCGTAAATATAAATAAAGTCATAACGTGATTCAGTCTCACCTTCAATACTTACAGTAAGTGCTGTAGCATCGCTAATACTAAGAACTTCACTTCTATCTTCATTGTTATCATAAGCACCTGTTGTCCATGATGTAACATTACCATCTACTGGATCTTCACCACCCTCTTCAGGAGTCGCTATACTTACTGTTACACCTGATTTCGTTACTGAACCATCAGTTGTTAATCTTGCAGTAATCGAAGAGCCTTCTACTGTAATAGTTTCATCTAATACACCATCAAGTTTTGCAATTTGATTTCCAGCTGCATCATAGATATAAATAAAGTCATAACGTGCTTCTGTCTCACCACTGATTGTTACAACTAAATCTGTTGCATCAGTAATTCTTAACTCTTCTCTTCTATCTTCATTATTTCCATAAGCACCTGTTGTCCATGAAGTAACATTTCCATCTACAGGATCTTCTCCACCTTCACTAGGTTCACCAGTAAGTGCAGTATAAACGTTAAGTCTACCACCAGATGCTACTTTGTTAGAAAGTTCAGGAATTTGGTCCACATTTGAAAGTAATAATTCAACTCTTTGTGCTACCGTCGTGTTTGCATCTTTTGCAGCGAGTAGTGCTACAGCTCCAGCAACATGAGGTGTTGCCATTGAAGTACCACTCCAGCTATCATATCCATCACCCTTAATAGTGCTTAAAATATCTACACCAGGTGCTGCTAAATCAACACTCTCTTGACCATAGTTAGAGAAACTTGCTAGCTCATCACGATTGTCTGTTGCAGCTACTGAAATAATATTATCTAAATCATAACTTGCTGGATAACTTGGACGACTGTCATTGTTGTTATCGTCATTTCCAGCAGCAGCACACATAATAACACCTTTTCTTCCAAGTTCTTCAATAGCGTCTTTCATAGTATCATTACTACCACCACCACCATAACTTGCATTGATTGCTACAACATTTACACCTTGGTCAACCATATCTGCAATAAACTCCATTGCCTCTAAAATATCGCTATCATAAGCACTATCACCGCTGTCACTAAATACTTTTAGTGCCATAATTGAAACTTCTTGAGATACACCTACTACACCTAAATTATTATTTGCCGATGCACCAATAGTTCCCGCAACATGTGTACCATGAGAGTGGCCAGGCATTGGATCATCATCATTTGAACCAGAGAAGTCATAACCATGGTTTGGTATTCCATAAGCTGAACCATCCCACATATTAGCAACTAAATCATCATGAGTATAATCTACTCCTGTATCTACTACCGCTACAACTACATCACGAGAACCATTTTCTACATCCCATGCCTCTTTTGCATCGATATCTGCATCATTAAGTCCACCATTTTCACCTCTATTTTCCATAGCCCATAGTTCATTATAGTGGGTATCGTTTGTTGCACCCATAATGTGGTTAACGTAGTTTGGAGAAACAGATTTTACTGAGTCTAATGCTCTAAACTTTGCTAAAAGCTCCTGTGTTGTAAACTGATCTGACTTCACAAATGCAGTAGATAACTTTTCAAAAATCACTTGTGTAAACTGATTCTGACCTAAAATAGTGTTGAGAATAGTAAATATACCTCTGTCATTTACATCTACACCATCTTTGTACGAGACTAAAACCTCTCCCTTCGCATACTCTGCTTCACCTTGTGGTACACCTTGCCCCACTACTGCTTGCAACGAACTAGAAAGTCCCAATGTAGCAACTAATAGTGCCAACATAAATCTTCTTAAAGTATATATCATACCTTACTCCTTATTTTATATATTTAAATCCTAAAAGCTTAGCTATTAGGAAACCTACGATAATCATCAATATGAAATATTATACACCAACAATTAAAAACAGTCAATAAAATTATCACTTTCTTAACACAGGATTGTGACATGGGAAAAATTGAAACTAATAAATCTTATTACTATATGTTATATGCTTTATTGAGGGAAATATTCTATTAAAACTTCAGGTTTGGACGAAAAATTAGTTGATGGTTGTTTATCCCTTCATCTTTTAATGTACCTCTATATTTTTGACCACTATTATAAAGATACCCAAGGCCTAAACCAAAGCTTATTTTTCGAGAAGATTTTATGGGCCATTTTTTTTCTAAAATTATTTCAGCATCTGTAAGTTCAAATGTATCTGTACTTACAGCTAAGAGAGTAGAGAAGGCATTATTATACGAAAGTGACCATACACTACGATTATAGTTTATACTACTGCGTCTCGCTCCAATAAAAATTGTATCTGCAAAGTTAGGGTTATCGTGTATTTTTGCACCAACTCGAAAGCTCCAGTCTAAATCACTATTCTCTTTTTCTCTTGTACCTTTGAGTTTAAACTCAACATTCACCCATTTGTCATTATGGGCTTGATTATCTTTTATGGTGTAATCCCCTATAGTCACTAAGTAACCCATGTATGCTCTATTTTTACCAACTCGGTTATTTTTCGCATTTTTAAAGACCATCATTCGCCCTATGAAAAAAGAGAGAGAGTATGGCTCTTCATAACCAGCCGTCAAGACTTTAACCACGTTCATCTCTTCTATGCGAGCCTCATCATATATATCTTCATGGTTTTGTCTAAAGTAGAGTCCTGCAATACTGACAGGGTGCAGGGATGCCTCAAAGAGCATGATATTTGGAGAGAATGTATTTAAAAGAAGGTCTGTGTAGATGTCTAGTTCACTATAGTTACTTGCATCTGTAATCTCATGTGTTGGGTCTAGGTCAATAAAAATCGAAGCATTGGAGTAGTAAGCATCGAGTTCGTAATCGTACTCTACTAAATGCTCTGCACTTAAAGATACATAGAGAGATACAAGAAGTATAAAAAGCTTGCTATTTTTCATTTTAGACTACTTTGTAAGCTTCTTAATTGCCTCAGAGCACATCGCAAGCCCAAAGGTAGCGGTCACACCCATAAAGCTACCCTTCTCTTTTGTGATTGCCTCTTCTGAAGAGAAAATAGCTGTGTATTTTTTCTTAAAGCCACGTTTACGAAGCTCATAACGGATTTTAGAACCAAATTTATCACCATAAGTTTTCCAAATATCAGCTACTTCCACCTTAGTAGGGTCAAGCCGTTTTGCACTTCCAAAAGAGCTTATAAGTTTTTTATGGCATTTTTGAGCAAGGGCAAGTTTAGCAAATCTATCATCTATAGCATCTAAAACTAAGTCGTATGCATCAAAGTCAAAATCCCAAACCCACTGCTCGTCAATCCGTTTCTCTATGGTTTTAATCTCAGGATAGTGACTCTGTAGTGAAAGAACCTTAGACTCATTAAGATGGAGTTCAGACCACATCTGACGATTTTGGTTACTCTCATCGTAGCTATCAAAATCGACAATAGTAATATTTTTCACACCACTTCTATAGAGACAATCTAAACAAAAACTCCCGACACCACCAACTCCTAAAAGTATAATATTTGCATCTTGGAGTCTTGAGAACTTATCTTTTAAAAGTAGTTCAATACGGTCATACTTCACTACGTTTACTCACACCAATCTTTAAGCTTTTGCATACTTTTGTAAGCACTCAAGTCAAGCATAATTGGAGTCATAGAGATATACCCTGCCTCTATAGCCTCATAGTCACTCATTCCATTTACTCCTGAACGTGGTGAGAAGTTTAGAGGGTGAAGTCCCAACCAGTAGAACTCTTCTCCACGAGGATTTCTATGAAGATGTGAATCATTTGCATAGTGCCTATAGCCTACATAAGTTACTTTTATCTCTGCTTCACTCAACTCCGCTGGGATGTTTATGTTTAAAAACTCTCTCTCAGGAAGAGGAAAACTCTCTT